>Ga0233438_10004508_pt1 | contig 12169 bp, 10 predicted proteins | sample SI_123_September_FD_182720 | JGI IMG/M metagenome (GOLD analysis project Ga0233438, IMG submission 182720) | Seawater microbial communities from Saanich Inlet, British Columbia, Canada - SI_123_September2016_10_MG | ecosystem: Environmental > Aquatic > Marine > Inlet | place: Canada: British...
CCATCGGCCAATCGCCATTGCGATAAAAAGTGGCGATATCCATATAGGAGATGCAGTCCGACATATCCAGGTCATAGATCGTCAACAAGCCCTGGGCAATGCCAAGAGCTGCATTGAGCGTCATAAAGACCCAAAAATCGTGTTTATTTGAAATAGCCTGAGGCATTGGTTATAAATGCAGTGTCCTGCCTACTCGTTTCGCATATTTTAGCTAAAGCATTTTGAAAACGACAGAGAAACTCCTCATCGGCCTTGCCCTCACAATCATGTGGGTGCCAAATGTCGTCTACATGCTCTATTACACTCAATGGCTCCAATCAGACCATCACATGGCCACATCCATGCGCAAGCGATCGGTCGTTTTTGCCGATGGCTTCAAGGTCTACAACTGTGCTCTAATGGCCCGCGAAGGCATGGGCATCAATACCTGGGACCCAAAATCCCAGCATGAGCACATCCGCGCCTACCTGCTCAAGGATAAGCCGCCCGACGAACCGTATATAGATGAGATGCAGGGCATTTCGGAGTATACGCCCCAATACGTCACTCTGATGATCCCTCTCACACATTTGTATTTTCATCAGATCCTGCTATTTATACTCTTTCCTCTATCATTTGCCCTCGTCATCGGCACCAGCCTCCTCCTCGGCCGACGTTTTATAGGCGGCAACAGCAGTCACTGGCTCGGATTTTTTGCCGTGCTGTTTGCGACAGGCCCGGCTTGGTTTAACTTTTTTATGGCCCAAACTGGAGCTGTCATGGGCGGCCTGCTAGGCATCTTTTTGATGGCCTGGCTGCGCAAGGGACGCAGATCCACGATCGTTGCCGGCATAACCATGGCTATAATGGGCATCCTCAAGCCTCACCACCTTGTCGTGCCTCTCATCATGTGCCTCGCCGCACGCCGCTGGTCGACACTCGGCATCCTTGCCGCCGCCCTCGCCGTCCTCACCATACCCGCTGCCCTCATCATGGGCATCGACACCTTGCTCCAATATCCCGCGGCACTCTGGCACATACTGCATTCGTATGATACGACTCTCAACCGCATCATGAATCAAAACGCCACAGTCAGCCTGCAATCTCCTTTTTACTATGCAGTCGGCGCACCTGCCACCAGATTAATCATGCCCATTGTCACCATTTTAGGTGGCATCTACGTCTACCGCCTCTGGCGCAAAGTACTCGCTAAAGCAGGCGCAAACACCGCCCAAGGGATCGCCCCCATCTACGCACATGCCTGGGCTGCTTCTCTCATCATTTCACTCATTTGCAGCACCCACACGCAGATCTACGACCTCATGCAGATCTCTACCGCCTGGGCCATGACCCTACCCGTACTGGCACCCAGTCGCATAGCTGCGCTGCCATCTCGCCTGGACCGCTGGTGGGCGATACTTTTTATCACCTTTCCATTTTTTACATGGGCCACCTTGCTATGCAACACGATCTACACCGGCATGATCTGGCTGCCCGTCTTTAGTGCCATGGGCGTTATCGCCACCCTGCAGACCAACAAAATGCTCCACGACAAGGCTGCATCATGAAAGCGCTGGCCCGGGTAATGACACTACTATTAGTGCTCATCCTCTACCTGCCGCACCTGGCCTTTGCCAGTAGCGCTATAGAGAGATGGCAGAGCGACCGCACTAAATATGGCTATGTGCGCCAGTTGCCGACAGACTACGCCGACTTTTTTAAATGCTACACGCTCGCGGACATGGCCGCCAATCATTTTGGCCCATCCATCTACATCCCCGCCGATCAGCAAGACCACATGCGGCACTTGCTAGACCGTGCCAACGCCTCAGGACATCCTCGCTATCTCGGCCCATTGCTCGGAGTCGGCGAATACTCCCCGGCCACTATCACCGCCTGCCTCTGGCTCCCCCTCATAGGTTTTGCACCTGCCGTCTCGATCTGGCTCGTACTGTCCGCCCTCCTACTATTTATCACCGTCCAAAAATTGCTCAATCGCAATAAAGACCTCACTCGCTTTGATCGACTGCTTTTTTGGCTCATGTACTGTGGCTCGTGGCCTGTGTGGTTCAACTTTTACCTGGGCCAATCTGCCGCCATGCTTACGGCAGTCTTTGCCGCCTCCTTTTTTCTTTTGGTCTTCCGATCCACTCAAAATCCATCATCCATGCGCCTCCAGGCCACACTGACGGCCCTGGCCTTTCTCATCAAACCCCACCACTCTTTCACCCTCATGGCCATCCAGGCCGGCCGCAGACAGGGCGGGGCTTTTGTCGGCTCGCTAGGGTTCATCGGTATTTTTTTTATTGCCGCCATCATCTATTTAGGCTGGCCCACAGTCTCCGCCTATCCGCACTTACTCAAAAACATCCTGGATGCCTACGACAAAGGACAATTGTTTCACGACCGTTCAACCATTATCTCGATCGAGTCAATCTCGCAGCACATCCCTCGCCTTGCCCTCGCCGCCACCAATCTGATCGGCCTAGCCAGCATATTTTGGCTCTGGCGCAAAACGGTCGATCTGCCAGACAAGATCAGGCACACAATACTAGGGCCGCTCCTTGTCTGCACCGTGCTAACGGCCATCGTCTCCAGCAGCCATGCGCTCGGCTATGACCTCATGATCCTCGGGCCAGCCATGGCGCTTACTCTCAAAGCTCTGGACCCGGTACGCGTGTTTGCTCTGCGAGGCTTTGATCGCATCCTGGCCATGTGGTTTATCGGACTAGCGCCCCTCAGTTGGCTCGCCAATGTCGCCGGAGGCTGGACGGGACTCTTACCCGGTCAAATATTATTGCCTTATTTGACGATCGGCATCGTTATTTGCGGGTATCAAGTGTATAAGGCAGTAAAGTCGGCACGGAGCGAGGCTTGAGCGACAAAGCACCTATCGGTCGGATATTGGTGGCACTGTATTTATTAGTGCCCTTTTTGTATGGCAGCTGCGTCTCCGGGCTTGTACTGCGAGAGCCCGACATTTGTTTTTTGCTGACCATGGGCAGGGAGATATCGCAAAACGGCATCCCAGCGACCGACCCCTTTCTCTTTGCTGCCGCTCCCCAGGCCGATATGCCTGGACTCTCATACGTCGTCTATCAATGGCTCTTTGAGCTAGTCCTTTATCAGATCTACAATATCTTCTCTGCGCCAGGCATCCTCGTCTTTGCGGCCATCCTCCAATCATGGGCCTTTGGGCTCGCCCCCTACCGTTTTTTTGATCGCCTCGGTATACGAGGGGCTCTGCCACTCCTTTTTTGCGCCGCCATACTCTTTGGCTCTTTCAGCCATATCTGCATCAGACCGGAGATCGTCAGCCAATTTTTTTGTGCCATCGAGATAGAGCTACTCCTTGCTTACATGCTCTCCAGATCCAGCGCAAAGACCACCACCGATTGGCGTCTCATCGGCATTCTCACTATCGTCTCCAATATTTGGGCCAACAGCCACTGTCTCTTTCCTCTCGCCCCTGCCCTCTGCCTCATGGCCCTCATCGCCTGCACAATTGCTTGGCGCAAACTAGACAATACGCTACTCACCGCTCTGGCATCCATCATCATCGCAACAATGGCCACGCCTTATGGCATCAAGCTCTGGACTTTTTTGCCGTCACTATTTTTTAATCCCATCAACACCACTATTAACGAGCTCGCACCTTTAAACTGGGGACACGTCGCATCGCCGGTCTACACTCCATTTTTTGCTTTGGTGATCCTCTGCGCATATAACGCGGCAAAAGGATTTTTGACTTTATATAGAGAACACAAAATCGCAGGATTAGCTCGCATCTCGCCCGAATGGTGGTTTGCTCTCACCATGGCCATCCCTGCCGTCATCCTGACGCTCAAGAGCAATCGCTGCGTATCGCTTGCCCTCATCATGCTGGCCGCATCGCTAGCGGTCTTTATGCGCGGCACTAGCCGCCAGAGAGAAAGACAGGGAGAAAAAGCAGAAGGCCAGGAGAATTTTTGGCTCACCATATTTGGTGCACGCAAAACATTTACCAATATCATCTGGATGACACTCACCGCCCTGGGGGCTCTCATGATGACTCGCGTCATCCCACCAGCAATCCCTCAGGGCAGCGCAGCATTTGAACCACCACTAAAAGCAGTGGCATACCTTGACGAGCACCTGCACACAGGCGCTGATAGCGAGCACATCTTTAACACTCCGCACTTTGGCAATGTACTAATCTGGCAATCAAAAAAACGCCCGCAGATTTATTTCGATTCGCGATATTTTCTTTTTGATATGCCCTTTAGACTGCGCTTTTGGCGCATCATCAACTGTAAACAAAACTGGCAAGCAGAGTTTTACAAACCTCAACTCGACTTTAAATATGTCTTTATTGAGCCCAAAGATCCGCTCGCCACGGCGCTTTCCAAAGACAGCAACTGGCGCAGAGTATACGCGGACGACCTTGCCGTCATTTTTTACAAGGTGCAATAAATCATGGCAATTAGCTCCATCTCAAACATCGTCAAACGCTACCTCTACACAACACCCGGTTACACTGCCTGGATCGCACGCCTCACCGGCCTCGTCAGCATCCCCATCAGCATGGTCGTCTGGTGGTACACGCACGCGGGCTGCGGAGGCCCATATCCAGGACCATTCAATGTGCCCACCTGGTGGATGGGCGATCGACCGCTCGATTTGCCTCTACCGCCCGAGCCGGTCAATATTTTGATCTTTGCCATCTTTAATATCTTTGCCATTGCTATGGTCCTCAATCGGCATCGGCCTTTCATGCCACTCCTGATGAGCATGGCTCTAGCATACTATTGCTCTCGCGATTATCTCATCGCCTCCTGGCACTGGATATTGCTGGATTTTATTTTTCTCTTTGCCCTCGGACTGGCTACACCCGGCCGCAAGAGCCCCACGAGACGCATCATCCAGATAGCCATCGTCGGCTGCTATCTCTTTGGCGTTATGCACCGCGCACTTTATCCTGATTTTTTGTCGGGACTGACATTTAAACAATTTTTTGCTGATGGCTTTGCCTGCAACGACTGGTGCAAATCAACCGTAATGCAAATCGCCTCTGGCATGTCAGATACAGCCTGGCAGGCAATGGCATTGATCACACTAGTCGGCGAGGTCGGCATCGGCCTTGGCCTGTGCTTTAAACGCACCCGCATGATGGCTGTCATCCTCGGGCTGATCTTGCATCTAGGGATAACCGTCGTCATGGAGCCGTTGCTACTGCTCTTTACCATCGATATGTTTGTCGGCTATCTTGCATTTTTTGATGGCAAAGGCGACGAGGCTGTAGAGATGCCCAAGCCAGGCATTGCAACCAATCTGCGCACGATGGCAGCCATAGCAATGATTGCTCTGGAGATAGCTATCCCGCTGCGCATCTACTGGCCAAATGAGGAAACTCGCGATTGGCGCACTCTCACGTTGTTTGCGCGAGCACCCTGGTCGTTTGGCATGTTTATCCTCAGGCAAGAAGCCATCGCCGTGCATTGCTATGTAGACGACAAGCCGATCTCAGTGCCTGGTGGCGAGAAAGGCAAAAATCGATTTGACAATCTAGCAACCGACAATGAAATGAAAACTGCAGCGAGGTATTTGTTGTCACTGCACCCGGAGGCAAAAAATGCGCGGGTAGAAACGGTGGTGGTGATCAATGGTGCGCGCACTCTGCGCAAGGCGACGGTGGCGGTGAGAGGGAAATAATGAAAATCGATAGAGGTAAGGCTGTCAAAATCTGGGCAAATCTTGGTGTCGATGATCTTGCGAGGACTTTTGACTTTTATACCGGTCTTGGATTTGAATCCAATATGTCAATGTGGATGCCCATTTTCAAAACTTTTGTAATTTTAGCCATTGCGACTTTTTGCATCCCAAGCACTCTAGCAAATCTGCCCAACTATGGAGTGGAGGTACAGTTCAACCCAGCAGCCACCAAAGCTGAACTTGCCTTAAAACCATGGCTGAATACATTTGGGCATCGTGTGCTTCAAAATTTACTTATTTCACCTACTCAAAAGATGTCTTCAGGCGTACGCTTTCATACCTCCAAATACGCACTCCAACAACTACAACAACAAATCATATGTTCTTTGACTTTAAGCAAAGAGGCTCTGGACGACAAGACTTGGATTTTGAAGCCAACAAATCTAAAAATTGTCAGTTCCTCGGGAAATGAGAGCGATGATATCAAAGCAATCTCAGCCATTCGTCAAGCATTTCCGCTTGAACTGCCGCCCAATGCCTTACCATTTAAGCGCAAAATTCTAGTTGCATTTACTCCAGGATCAAATGTCATCACTATATGTTTGTCGGGTAATGGACTCTAGGGCAAAGGCTTCACAGCATGACACCCGTGACGCTATGCTAAAGCCTTACTTTGATCGATCGATAAGCCAGTCGTACCATGCATCCATACCGACCTGTGTTTGCGCTGAAAGGCAAAATATCCGCAGTGCTGGATTGACTTTCAAAGCATTTTCCTTGCATTTTTCGATATCAAATTTTAGATACGGCAAAAGATCTATTTTATTGATGATAAGGGCCGTGGCAGCACGAAACATGTGGGGATACTTTAAAGGTTTATCTTCTCCCTCAGTTACTGAGAGTATGGCCACTTTCGCAGCTTCGCCCAGGTCAAAGAGCGCAGGACAAACAAGATTGCCGACATTTTCAATAAAAACGATCGAGCCCTGTTCTGGATCTACTTTTTTTATTGCCACCGCAACCGAGTCTGCTTCTAGATGGCAACCGCTGCCTGTGTTTATCTGTACGACTTTGACACCAGTATTTCTTATGCGCTGAGCATCATTTTCAGTCTCTTGATCGCCCTCAATGACAGTGATGGCTTTCTTTGCTGACATACTTTTTATAGTCTCTTCAAGAAGACTGGTTTTTCCAGAACCCGGCGAGCTGACCAGATTGATGGCTAATACCTTTCTGCCGGCAAAAAATCCACGATTTTCAGCCGCTACAAGGTTATTCTTAGCCAGGATATCTTCTTCCAACTTTAAGATAGAGCGAGTAGCTAAATGTCCGTGATCGTGGTCATGGCTATGATCGTGGTCGTGATCATGATCGTGCACGTGATTATGGGAATGACTGTGTGTCATTTCCCCATGCGAATGCTCGTGAGAGTGATCATGAGTATGCTCATGCAAATGCTGATGAACACCGTCAATTCTTGGTGTAGCGTCGTCTGAACAACCGCAGGTAGTACACATTATTCGACCTCCATTTCTTTGATTCTCATTTCCTGACCGGCTATGCACTCAAATTGTCTCGAACCGCATGGACACTGGGCATTTACTAGATCCAGAGAAAAATCTTGATGGCACTTTTGGCAGCGTCCAATTGGCCAAACCTCAGTTATTTCTAGTTTTGCTCCTGATAGACATGTATCCTTGGCACAGACATCAAAACAAAAGCGAATACTTTCAGGCACGATCGCAGAGAGTTTGCCAATCTCCAACTGCACCCGCACCACTCTGCGCCCCTTTGCTCTTTCGTTTACTATGGCGACAATATTTTTGGTGATGCTCAATTCGTGCATTTCAGCAGATCCTTGGCAGTTGATCGCCGGTCAAGAGATCTATCATCTTCTCGCCGCCAAATATAGTTTTCATGGTGACCTGCGGAGATTCAGCAGCTATTACCTCTCCGATAATGGCAGCCTGATCGAAACCTTGTTGTTTCATGGCATCGAGGATAGCACCGGCAGACTCCGCCGCCACTACAGCGACTATCTTGCCTTCATTGGCCAAATAAAGCGGATCTAGTCCGAGAATTTCGCAAATGCCTCGAGTTTCGTCTTGGATTGGCAAAGCATTTTCATATAGTCTGATCCCCACTCTGCTCGCTTCTGCAAACTCATTTAGGACAGTGGCTACACCGCCTCTGGTGGCATCACGCAAGCAATGTATCTCGCTAGAAGCAACTAGCATCGACTGTATCAGGTGGTTGAGAGGACGGCAGTCTGACTGCATGCTTGTCTCGAGTGCCAGATCCTGTCTACTCGCTACTATCGAAGCACCATGATCGCCAATAGTGCCGTTGATAATGATATAGTCGCCGACTTTGGCTGCTCCAGCGCTGATCTCTACGCCAAAAGGTATCAGTCCAATGCCGGCTGTATTAATAAAAAGCTTGTCCGCAGCGCCTTTTTCCACTACTTTGGTGTCGCCAGTTACTATTGCTACACCTGCCTCTCTTGCAGTTTCATGCATTGAGGCGACGATCTTTCGCAGATCATCTAAAGCAAATCCCTCTTCGATTATCAAGCTGCAACTCAGGTAAAGTGGTTTAGCCCCACCAACACTGAGATCGTTGACAGTACCAGCCACAGCCAACCGACCTATATCACCACCTGGAAAAAAGAGAGGAAAAATGACATACGAGTCCGTTGTGAAGGCAAGTTTACCTCCCTGCATATTGTCGTGTTTGATGATTTCTGAAAGATCGATACGCGCCTGGTCCTCTAATGGAGCAAAAGATTTGCCTGCAAATTGACCGACGAGATACTCTTCGATGAGATCTTTCATCGCTTTTCCGCCGGCTCCATGAGCCATAGTTATTGTTTTGCTTTTGTTCATTTGATTACTTGGTTGGCCTTGCTTCTTGCCGCTTATCTAAAAGCTCTTTGGTATTGCCAAATGAATAATATGCCGCACATGCTCCTTCGGATGAGACCATAAGAGCGCCAAGCGGATTTTGAGGGGTGCAAGGCGCACCGAACACTTTACACTGCCAGGGCTTTATCTCTCCCTTCAGCACTTCGCCACACTGACACTCGTGGGGATCGTCTACCTTGAGATTGGGTACTGCAAATTTTCTCTCAGCATCAAATGCTGCATATTCTTCGGTGATCTTGACTCCTGACTTGTCGATCTCTCCCAGTCCTCGCCAGTCAAACTTTTCTCTCAGTTCAAATACTTTTTGCATGGCCATCAGTCCAGGTATATTGCCAGCCTTTTGCACCACACGCGCATATTGATTTTCCAAACAGGGTTTGCCGGATTGCAATTGCACAAGCAGCATATGCAAAGACTGCAAAATATCCAATGGCTCAAACCCGGTAATCACCATCGGTTTTTTATAGCGCTCGGCAATTGTGGCAAAGGGCTTCTCGCCCACAACCATGCTAACGTGACCGGGCACCACAAAGCCATCTATGTTGAAGGTCGGCGAATCCAGCAGAGACTCGAGGATGGGCACTGTAGTGATATGGTTGCAAAACAAAGAAAAATTGGAAATATTTCCCTCCGCGGCTTGCAGCACGGTGAGAGCGGTACTGGGCATAGTCGTCTCAAAACCCAGGGCAAAAAATATCACTTCTCTATCGGGATTTTTTTTAGCCAGGTTGAGCGCATCAAGAGGAGAATAAACCATCCTGATATCGGCACCATCCGCTTTGGCTTGCAAGAGACTCTTTTGCGATCCTGGCACACGCATGGCGTCGCCAAATGTAGTAAAGATAACCTCTGGTCGCTCGGCCAGTGCTACACAGTCATCAACACGGCCCATGGGCAGCACACATACCGGACAGCCTGGCCCGTGTATCAATTCGACCGACTTGCTAAGCCTCTGCTCCAAACCAAAACGAAAAATTGCATGAGTGTGGCCACCGCAAAACTCCATTATGTGCACAGCCCTAGCGAGCTTGTCGCTTAGAGGCGCCGCCAGATTGTCGATCGCTTTAAAGAGCGCTTCGGCCTTTTCCGGTTGTCTAAATTCGTCGACGTACTTCATGATATTTGCGCACCCTTGTTGGCTGGCAGAGCTGGGGTCGTTTTACATTGGTCAGTATTTTTATTGTTGCTTTAGCTCCATTTCCAAAATCTCACGCTGGGCTTCTCCCAACTCGTTTAAGAGTTGCAGGGTACGGCTTGCTTCTTGTTCGTCGATTTTACTCATAGCAAAACCAACATGAATCAGCACCCACTGACCAATTGTAGATTGGATAGGATTGTCCTCATCCACGATACAAGCCAGATTGATGACGCGCTTCACCCCTGACACATCAGCCTTGCCCAGCTTTTTTTCTGCATCTATTATTTCCACTATCTGACCTGGAATGCCAAGACACATTTGATGATTCTCCTCTACTTATTGATTGTACTGCTGCTGTGCACGAATGGCAGCAATGATTGCCTGACCAAGAGAAATACCACCATCATTGGCTGGCACCTGACTATGAGTGAGCACGCGAAAGTTTGGCTCTAGACCTTTTGATACGAGCTCAAAAAGCAGCGCATTTTGAAACACACCACCTGTCAGCACGACAGTATCAAACAATGCATTTTCACCCGTGAAGGCAAGCTTGTTGGCCATTTTGACGATAACTCGAGCCAGACCTTTATGAAAACGAGCTGAAACTACAGATGCCGGAGTGCCAAGTATAAGATCGCCAAGCAAGGCCTGCCACATCGAGACAGGTTCGATATAAGGTATGCCGCTCTCTTTAAGAAGTGGTATGCCAAATGGATAAATTAGCTCTTCGTCGTCCAGGGCCAGTTCTTTTTTACATGCTATGGCTTCAAACTCGACTGCCGCTTGCCCTTCGTAGGTCACCTGTTCTCTACAGACACCACAGGCTGCAGCAACTGCATCAAATAGCCTCCCGCAGGAGCTGGCTTTGGGAGATGCGATACCGCTAGCCAACATCGACTCAAAAGCAGGCAGATTTTTTTTGCTCAAAAAATGCGTCAATTCGAGATCTGCATAATCGAGCAGATAGCGGTTCCAGCCGATTTCTGCCATCAAATGACTAAATGTATTGCGCCAGGGCTCGCGCATGGCCTGGGTACCGCCCAGCAATTGGACAGGTTTAAAAGTACCAAGTCTTTTAGATTGTTTGTAGTCTGCCAGGAGAAATTCTCCACCCCAAAGCTCGCCATCGTCGCCCATGCCCAGTCCATCTAGAGCTATGCCCAAGACCGGCGGGGCATCGAGAGAACGACCGTTTTCGACCAAACAGGCTGCTATATGAGCATGGTGATGCTGCACCTCGCAAACGGGTAGATTTTGCTCCTTAGCGAGCATATTACCAAGCTTGCTTGAAAGATATTCGGGATGTTTGTCGATCGCTATGATTTGGCTGTTTGCAGCAAAGAGATTTTGATATAGCTTGAGGTTTTTTTGATAGTCCTTATAAGTGAGAGCGTCTTCTAGATCACCCATATGTTGAGATATTATGGCCTTGCCATCTTTTATCAAACAAAAGGTATTTTTGAGCTCGGCCCCCATAGCCAGGACCTGTACTGACGCAAGCCCAGAGGGCAAAGGGATCGGAGCCGGTGCATAGCCTCTCGCGCGCCTGAGGATGCGAGGCTTGTCGGCAACGACTCTGACCAGAGAATCATCTATACGATTGACTATTTGTCGATTGTGATCCAGTACATAGTCCGTGAGGCAGGAAATTTTGTCTTTGCTTGCTGCCCATTCGATACTTTGAGGCTCATCAGATAGATTACAAGAAGTCAACACTATAGGCTTTTTAATGCGCCTTAGCAACAAATGATGCAATGGAGTGTAAGGCAGCATAAAACCGAGGAGGCTTTGCCCCGGCGCCACTGCCTGTGATATCAAACCAGCTTGTTTGATCTTTAAAAGAACAATGGGCGCAGCCACCGAAGTGAGTAGCCTTTCTTCCTCAGAACTTACAAAGCAATAAGCCTTTATGGTGTCGAGATCTTTAGCCATTAGTGCAAAAGGCTTTGCAAAGCGATGTTTTCTCTCTCTCAATAATTGCACGGCGGCATCATTGGTGGCATCGCAAGCAATGTGAAATCCTCCAATACCTTTGATAGCGACAATTTTTCCATTTAGGATAAGATTGCCCGCACCATCTACATCATCGAGCTGGGTTATAGCTTCGAGACTAAAAGGCCGCTCATCTGTCCTCATTAAAGTGGCCTTGGGACCGCAAACATGGCATGCGTTGGGCTGGGCATGAAATCTACGATTTAATGGATCCTTGTACTCCTGCAAACAATCCGAGCATTGAGGAAAGGCAGACATGCTTGTATTGGCTCTGTCATAGGGGATCTGCTTGATGATCGAAAGTCGCGGGCCACAGTGAGTGCAATTTGTAAAAGGGTATCGGTAGCGCCGATCGAAAGGATTATTTGAATCGTGGCAGCATTGCAAACATGCGCTGGCATCCGGTGAGACACTTGTGCGGGCACTGCCTGCCTTGCTTTCACCT
>Ga0233438_10004512_pt1 | contig 12161 bp, 10 predicted proteins | sample SI_123_September_FD_182720 | JGI IMG/M metagenome (GOLD analysis project Ga0233438, IMG submission 182720) | Seawater microbial communities from Saanich Inlet, British Columbia, Canada - SI_123_September2016_10_MG | ecosystem: Environmental > Aquatic > Marine > Inlet | place: Canada: British...
TATATTATTATATATTGATAGTTCTATATCAAATATTCCTAATGGATAGTTTTTACTTGGTGATTGTTCTATTTTTATGTTACCTACTATTGTATTGTTATCACTATTATTAGAATTGTCTATGTAAAAATCTATTGTCATAGGTGAGTTATTATCAGTTCTTTTTACATCAAATACAATTGATTGAGTTTCATTACTGGTTAGATTATATGAAATCTTATTTGAACCTTTGTTTATATTATTTGATAAATTTGTATGTTTTTGAAATATTTCTAAAATTTCATTTGGTGTATTAAAAATATCCAATGAACTTTCTTCATATTCTTTATTAAGATTTGCAGTACTTGCAAATATAAAACTAGAGCAAAGTAGAATTGATATTAAAAATTTATTTATATTTTTTATCATTTTATTCTCCTTGTTTTTCTATTATGTTTAATTTACTTGGAAGTTCCAAAGGTTTTACATCATTATTATTTGAACTACTGTTTGAAGAGCTTCCTCCACAACCTATACATAATATTAAAAGTATAGATAATAAAAGTGTTTTAAAAAAATTATTTTTCATCTTAATCCTTTTTTAATTTATAAAACATTACTTAAATATTACTTAAATATGTCTTGATAAAAATATTTTATAAAGTTGATTAATATATTATAATCAATATATTCTAAAAGTTTTGAGATATTTTTATAAGTGCTTCTTGAAGTTTAGTTTTGTTTAGAGCTATATTAAGTCTAAAATATGATTGTGAGTTTTGATCAAATGTTTTACCATTATTTAAAGCTACTTTAGCTTTTTTTAATAATATTTTTTCTATTTGTCTATTTGATAGATTATATTCACTAAAATCCAACCATAATAAATATGTGCATTGTGGATTTTTGAATTTTATTTTTGTATGTTTTTCTAGATATTTTTTTGTAAATTCTATATTTGATTTTAAGTAGTCTAATAATTGCTTTAGCCATATATCACCTTTTTCATAGGCACTTCTCATAGCAACTAGACCAAATGTATTAAGAGATGTTATTTCTCTTTTTTTTGCTATTTTCTTATATTTTTCTCTTAAATTTTGATTAGAAATAATAGCATATGATGTTGTAAGACCTGCTATATTAAAAGTCTTGCTAGGGCTGTTTAGTGTGATTGTTATATTTGCTATATTTTCATTTATACTAGCAAGAGGAGTAAATTTGTCATATACTATATCACAGTGTATTTCATCAGATATTATTAGTATATTGTTTTTTATACATATATTAGCTAATTTTTCTAATTCATCTTTAGTATATACTCTTCCTACTGGATTATGAGGGGAGCATAGTATTAGTAGTTTTGTTTTTTTTGTGATTTTTTTTTCTAGATCTTTTAAGTCCATTTTATAATATCCATTATCATTTATTAAATGATTTTGAATTAATTTTCTATTGTTTTGTATAACAGTATCAAAAAATGGATAATATACAGGAGGTTGTATTATTATTTCATCATCTTTATTACTAAATGCTTCTATACAAGCACTAATAGACCCTACTACACCATTAGATAATACAATATGATTTTTATCTATTTTCCATAAGTGCTGTTTTTGCATCCAATTTTTAATTGCTATAAAATCTTTATCATTTGGCTCTGGATATCCAAATAGTTCTTCATTTAACTTTTTTTTGATATCATCTATGATAAATGAAGCATTTTTAAAGTCCATATCAGCTACCCATAATGGTTGTACATCTTCTACACCAAAATATCTTTTTGTGGCATCATATTTTAAGCAGTTTGTATTCTCTCTATTTACTATTTGATCAAAATTTTCTATTTTTTGTTCTAGGTTACTTTCTATTTTTTATCCTTAACTTTTATTATCTATTATTTTGTATTGTTTATCCATGTGTTTGATGCTATTTTTTTAAAAATATTATCTAAGATAAATTCTATGTCCTCTATTTTATTTATTATTTCTTTATTGCTTTGATTATTTGTACTATTATTTATATCTTCATCATTTAATATATAGTTTATTATAAATATACCTTTATGATTTAGTCTATTTTTAATATTTTTTACAAAAGCTTTTATATCATATATTTCACAAATATTATTTGTACATAGTATTAGATCAAAGTTTTTGAGATGTGGTTTTAAATTACAGCTATCACCTTGCCAAAATTCAATATTTTTTATACTATTTTTCTCTTTTAAATTTTGAGCTTTTAATATATTTCTAGTTGTAAAGTCTATACCTATTACAGTATCAAATTTTTTTGATAGTTCTATACAGCTATATCCTATATTACAACCTAGATTTAATGCTTTATTATAGTTTATACTATTTTGTATAGCTTTTGATGCTATATTAATATATTGTTTTTTGATTTTTTCTTGTGCTTGTTCTTTTTTTTGTATAGTTTTATTAGGTTCTATCATAGTGTTTTTTTCATTTATATTATTTATAGATACATATCTAAATCCAGCATGTTGATAAAAATGTTTTCTAAATGCATATCTAGAGTTAGCAAGTGCTAGATTACCAGTACTAGCCCAAGAACCACCTTTGAAAATATTGTGTTTATTATCAAATGTAGGAATAGAAAAATCATCATATAAAGGGTGTATTTCAAATCCATTAAATTGATCTATATGAGTAGAGGTCCATTGCCATACATTTCCTATTACATCATAAAACTCACCCATTTTAAACATATCAACAGGAGTTGATGAACTATAGTGTTCTAGGTTTATATTTGCATTTGGTTTTTTCTTATTATCTAGTGTTGGATTAGTTTTTGTATGTTTTAATAGTGAATTCCACATACTCTCAGTAGGTAAAGTTATATTTTTATTAGTTTTTTTACTAAGCCATTTACAAAAAGCTAACGATTCAAGATAGTTCGTTTCAACAGGCCAATTTAAAGGAAGAGGTATTATGTTTGTTAGTGTTCTATAGTTATAAGTTCCATTTTGATTTTTTATCCAAAATATGGGTTTTGTTATATTATTATACTCTTTCCACTTTATACCTTCATCACACCAATAAGAGTTATTTTCATATCCATTATCATTGATAAATTCTAAAAATTGACCATTACTTACAAGATATTTTGATGCTTTAAATGATGGTACTATTTCATTGTATGAACCATATTCATTATCCCATCCATAATAGTTGTGTGAGTTTTTATTTACACCTAGTTTTATTTGATAACTTGGAATATCTATTAATGAGTTTTTTGGATAGTTTGATGAATACTCTTTACACTCTTTACCAAATGAGTTTGATTTTATATATTTTATATCAAGTTGTCTATGTAATACAGATGAAGTTTCAAAATGTATCTTTTCATGTTCTATTCCCATCAAAATAGTCCATATATCACATTCCCAAGTAATCTTATTTGATATTTGACAAGATTTTATATACTCTATTACTATATTTTTTACTTTTTTTCTATATTCTCTTACATCATTTATATTAGGCCATATATAATTACTTTGATTTAAATCATCCCAAGACATTTCATCAACACCTGTTGAGAATATAGATTCAAACTCTTCATTTACTCGATTTTGTATTTGTTTACCAAGTATTAATTTATTTATATAAAATACAGCTGTATGTCCATAATAAAATATTATTTTATGTCTTAGTTTTTCAGGTTGTTTATAAAATACAGTATCATCTATAAATATTTCAAATAGTTTTTCAAAGAGAGTGTATGTTTTTATAAAATAGTTTAATATTTCATCTTTTTTTGATGAAGTACTAGATAAATGATAAGTATTTAGATCTATATTTTTAGTTATATATTCTGAAGTCATATTGTAAATATATTCCTTTATTAAATATCTGGATATTTTAACATTATTTTCTTTAGATAACTTATGTCTTAATATCTTTTTTAAATTATAATATAAATAAAGATATAATGTTTATGAATATTTTGAAAATAATACTAAAATATATGGAGTTTTTAATATGAAAGAATCTATAAAGTTATTAAAAGATAATGGTATGTTAAGAGTAATAGATGATGAATTAGATATTTATTTAGAAATACCTCATATAGCATATATAGAGACTAAAAAAAGTGATTCAAAAGCTCTTCTTTTTACTAATGTTATTGATAAGAAAAATAATAAAAAATTTGATACTCCTATTTTGATGAATGTTTTTTGTAATGAAAAAGCTGTAGAACTTTTTATAGGTGATGTTAATAAAATATCAAATGAGATAGAGACATTAATCAAAATGAAACCTCCAACTACTATTAGTGAAAAGTTATCTATGTTTGGTAGATTGTTTTCATTAAAAAATACGATTCCTAAAAAATCAAAATCAAAAGGGATATGTCAAGAAATAATAAAAATAAAAGATGATATAAAATTAAGTGATATACCAGTACTTACTACTTGGGAAGGTGATGGTGGACCTTATATTACTATGGGACAAGTTTATACACAAAGTTTAGATGGTAATATGAAAAATCTAGGTATGTATAGATTACAAATATATGATGATAATAGATTAGGTTTACATTGGCAAATACATAAAGATAGTAATCATTTTTTACATGAATATAAAAAAGCTGGTAAAAAAATGCCTGTATCTATTGGAATAGGTGGTGACCCTTTATATATTTGGTGTGGTCAGGCACCATTGCCTATAGGTATATTTGAGTTGATGTTATATGGATTTGTTAAAAATAAAAATGCAAAATTAGTCAAAAGTATCACAAATGATATTTATATACCTCATGATAATGATTTTGTAATAGAGGGTTTTGTAGATCCAAATTTAACTAAAACAGAAGGACCATTTGGAGATCATACAGGATATTATACCCTTGAAGATGAATATCCATTTTTAGAAGTTAGTGCTATAACATCTAAAAAAAATCCAGTATATTTAGCTACAGTTGTAGGTAAGCCACCTTTAGAAGATAAACATATGGGTCATGCAACAGAGAGAATTTTTTTACCTTTATTAAAGACCACTGCACCTGATTTAATAGATTATTATATGCCTGAAAATGGTGTCTATCATAATTTGATTTTAGCAAAAATAAAAGTCCTATATCCAGGTCATGCTCAGCAAATGATGCATGCATTTTGGGGTGTTGGTCAAATGAGTTTTGTTAAACATGCTATTTTCGTAGGTGAAGATGCACCAGATCTTACAGATTATGAAAATATAACAAAATATATATTAAATAGAATAAATATAGAAGATATATTAATATCAAAAGGTGTAGTTGATGCACTAGATCACTCTTCACCTAGATTTGCTTTAGGCGGTAAACTAGGAATTGATTGTACAGCAGATGAGGTTGAAATTTCTGATATTCAATTAATAAATGATGATAAATTATTAGATAAAATAAATACTATTACTAATGAAATAAAGCAGTTAAAACAGTACTATAAAGATACTAAAAATCCTATTACTATAATAAAAGTTGATAAGTCTAGAAATCAAAAAGAGTTATTTGATAGTTTAGAAGATATTGTATTAAAACATATAAAAATATTAATTATAGTTGATGATAAAAATAATGATATTAATAATAAGTATATGTTAGTATGGAGAGTGGTTAATAATATAGATTCAAATAGAGATATATACTTTAATAATAGCTGTATATGTATAGATGCTACAAATAAAAATGAACTTGATAATTTTAAAAGAGTTTGGCCTGATGATGTAGAGTGTAATAAAGATGTATTAAAGTCATTAAATAAAAGAAAAATTATAGATATAGATGAAGGTTTTCAAAGTAAATTTCAACTATGAATTAGATAGTTTTATAAAAATATTTTTATTTATTCACAAATAGTATATTTTCATATGAAATATCTAAAAACATATTTTGTTTTACTTTTAGAGTTTCAATTGTATTTATTCTAACTAATACTTCATAGTTAGAATAATCTTTATAAACTAGTGATATTTCATAGTACTCTCCACAATATGATATATCTTTTATATTAAGTTCTATACTATTTTTTATATTTTTTATATTAGTCTTGTCTACTCTTATAATTGCTATTTGATTGTTATCTATTTTTATATTTAATTTTTTATATAAACTATTAGGTATTATATTAATATCACTTAAAAAATTTGCTATATATAAACTATTTGGTCTATTAAAGAGTTCTTGTGGTCTACCAAATTGTAATATATTATTATTGTGTATTATACCTATTTTATCAGATATACTTAATGCCTCTTTTTTATCATGAGTTACTAGTATAGCACTTATATTAGATGTTTTTATTAATTTTTTTATCCATGAGATAGTTTTATTTTTGAGTATAGAGTCAAGATTTGAAAATGGTTCATCTAAAAGTAATAGTTTTGGTTCATATGCTAATACTCTTGCAATTGCAACTCTTTGTTGCTGTCCTCCTGATAATTGATATATATAACTTTTTGCATACTGTTTTATTTCAAACTGTTCTAATAGTTTTGATATTTTATTTTTTTTATCTTTTTTTGATATATTATCAAGTGCAAAACCAATATTCTCTTCTACATTTAAATGAGGAAATAGTGCATAATCTTGAAATATATAACCACTTTTTCTTTGTTTAACATCAATAAAACTATCTTTTGATGATACACATATACCATTAATTAATATTTCACCACTATGTTTTGTTTCAAGTCCTGCAATTGATCTTAATATTGTACTTTTACCACATCCACTTTGACCTAATAAAGTGACTATTTCACCAGGTTTTACACTAAGAGATATATTTTCTAATATTGTTCTATTATCAAATTGTATACCAAAATTCTTTAGTTGTAAATTACAAGCCATTATCGTAAGCCTTTTTTGTTTTTGATATTAGAAAAATTATAGATATCATACTAAATATTACTATAAACATAGATGGTACGGCAGATTCAACAATTTGACCTTGCTGAGTTAGCTCATATGACCTAATAGCTAATGTATCATAATTAAAAGGTCTTAGTATCATACTTAATGGTAGTTCTTTTATTACTTCTATAAAAATCATTAAAAATGCTATATATGATGTATTTTTTATTAGAGGTGAAAATACTTTTTTAAATGTGTTTTTTTCATTTATACCCATACTTTTTGATGCATTATAATAACTTGAAGGTATATTACTAAAAGTTGACTCATAATTATTGATACAAATAGATATAAACCTTACTATATAACCAAATATCATAGCTATTATACTACCTGTTAGTAATAAGTTTATATTAATATTAAATAAAAATTTAATACTATCTATTAGTATATTATCTATATATGAAAAAAGTACCAAAACACCAATAGCTATCACAGCACCTGGAATACTATATCCTAGTTTTGATATTTGTACTAATATATTTGTTGTTTTTGTATGTTTTCTTTTTAAATTATAAGTTAATAGCAGAGCTAATATTACTATAATAAAAGCAGATATAGAGGCTAAAAATATTGTATTTAATAATATATATAAAAATTGATCATCAATAATATCTTTATAAGATAATATAAACCAATAAGACATTTGCATAAAAGGTAGAATAAAACCAAAGAAAAAAGGAATAATACATATTATAAAAGCTAATATATTTTTATATCCTTTTAATTTTGTTTTATAAATAGGAATAAAATCTTTACCACTACTTTTATATTTTATATTTCTTCTTTGGAGTTTTTCTAAAAATATTATTAAAAATATAAATATTATTAATAAAGATGCTAATTTACAAGCATCTTGTATACTACCCATTCCAAACCAAGTTCTAAATATACCTGTAACAAATGTACTAACACCATAATAATCAACAACACCAAAATCACTAATAGCTTCCATAATAGCTAAACTAATACCAGCAATAATAGCAGGTCTACAAATAGGTAATATAACTTTATAAAATATTTTATATGAAGATATACCCATAGATTTACTAGCATTTATAACAGCGGAAGATTCAAAACTTAAATATAGTTTAACAGTTAAATATACATAAGGATATAAGACTAAAGACATCACTATAATAGCACCTTCTATTGACATAATATCAAAAAAATCTATATTGGATATATTGGTATTAAAAATATTTAAAAAAAAAGTAGTAATACTTCCTGTCATATCAAACATCCCAGCATAAATAAAAGCTACAATATAAGTTGGAAGTGCAAAAGGTAGTACTAAAGCATAATTAAAAAATCTACTATACGAAAAATTATATAATGAAGTTAAATAAGCTGTAGTAAAACCTAATATAAAAGTAATAATACCAACACCTATCATTATATAAAAAGTATTAAATATATACTCTTTTAATACAGTATTTGTTAAATGTATCCATATATCACTATTTTGTGTAAATATTTGTGAAAATATTATTATAATAGGTAGACAAATAAGTAGTACAATAAAAAAACTACTTATTGTTAATTTAGAACTTTTTTTTAATATTATCTTATCTCCAATTAGCTTTATCAAATATCTTTATAGCATCTTTATTATATGCTCCTAAATCATTCATTGAAATAGTATCATCTTTGAAACTACCCCAACTAGATACTAATTTAGATGATTTAATATTTTTTAATATAGGATACTCATAATTTGCTTTAGCAAAAATCTCTTGAGCTTGAGAACTAGATAAAAATTCTATAAATTTAATAGCATTTTTTCTATTTGGAGCATATCTTGTAACACCAGCACCAGATATATTTATATGAGTACCACCACTTTTTTTAAATTTAGGAAATATTACTTTTACTTTTTTTATAGCTTCTCGTTGAGATTTCTTCTTATTATTTACCATTTTCCCTATGTAATATGTATTTGCAATTGCTATATCACCTATATTAGAAGCTACAGCTATGACTTGAGATCTATCATTGCCTTTTGGTTTTCTTGCCATATTAGCAACTACTCCTTTAGCCCATTTTAAAGCATAATCTTTACCATAATGAGAAATTATGGCAGATAGTAGAGATTGATTATAAATATTATTAGATGACCTTACTACTATTTTACCTTTATATTTAGGACTTGCTAACTCCTCATATGTTAATTCTTTAGTATCTTTTGTCTGTTTTAATGATAATAGAGTAACTCTAGCTCTTTTGGTTAAACCAAACCATTGATTATCTTTATCTCTAAAGTTTTTTGGTATATTATTTTTTAATATTTTAGAATCAATACTTTGTAATATGTTACTCTTTTTTGCTTTATAGAGTCTTCCTGCATCTACTGTTATTAATACATCAGCAGGAGAGTTTTTACCTTCATTTTTTATTCTATTGATTAATGCACTAGCTTTTGCTTTTATTACATTAACCTTTATTCCTGTATTTTGTTCAAATATTTTGAAAAGTTTTTTATCAGTATCATAATGTCTATGAGAATATATATTTACTTCATTACTAAATAAAAATGAGCTTAATAAAATAGATATAATAGATACTAGTTTTAGAGTTTTATATTCTTTATACATTTTAATTACCTTCATAATTTCAAGTTTGTTGTATATTATTATTAACTAACTTTAAATAACCTTAATTATGATAATTGTTATCAATTATACTAAATATAGTATATTTTAGAATTAATGTTTAAATATTATATTGATATAATGAATATAATTTTTTATTTTAACAAAGGTCATAAATGATTTTGATGATAGACAATTATGATAGTTTTACATATAATATAGTTCATTATTTTATTAAACTAGGGGCAAATTTAAAAGTAATAAGAAATGATGAGTTGAATTTAGAAGAAATTATTCAACTAAACCCAACAAAAATTGTCATATCTCCTGGACCTGGTACACCAAATGATTCTGGAGTTTGTTTAGAGGTTATAAAACATTTTCAAGATAAAATTCCTATATTAGGTATTTGTTTGGGTCATCAAAGTATAGCACAAGTAAATGGTGCATCTATAATAAGGGCTAAAAATATGATGCATGGTAAGACATCATCTATAAAAGTTATTAATCAAACAAATATTTTTGATAATATACCAAATGAATTTATTCAAACTAGATATCACTCTTTAATAATAAAAAAAGATAATCTACCATCAAATATATTAATAACAGCAATTAGTAAAGATGATAAAGAGATAATGGGAATACAAATTAAAGATAAACATATATATGGATTACAGTTTCATCCTGAGTCAATAATGAGTCAATATGGATATGAAATATTAGACAATTTTATGAAAATATAATATGAATTATTTTAATAAATATCACAATTATTATTTTTTTACTATTTTATTATTTGTATTTATAGGACTGATATTTTTTTCTTCAACATTGAGTATTAGTTATAAAGAGAGTCTAATATTTTTTAAATACGATTCTATAATATCATTTTTATCAAATTTATCTACAGGTATGTTTGGTCATAATAATATTGCATTAAGACTCCCTTTTATTATATTTTATGCTTTTAGTTCTATTATGATCTATTTAATTACTAAAGACTATTTTTCTAATGAATTTGATAGATTATTATCCACTTTAGTATTTATGATTTTACCTGGATTTATTAGTGCAGGATTACTTTTAAATAATAGTATAATAGTAATTTTTTGTTTATTGCTATATTTATATTATTATAAAATATATAATAAACAAAATTATATATTATTAATCTTATTCGTTTTTATTGATAACTCTTTTATAGTTTTTTATTTAGCTATTTTTATTTATTCCTTGATAAAAAAAGATTATTTATTAACTTTTTTATCTATTATTTTACTACTATTATCTATTAAGTTATATGGTTTTTATATAGGAGGACGTCCTAGATCTCATTTTTTTGATACTTTAGCTTCATATAGTTCTATTTTGTCTCCTATAATATTTTTATATTATATATATACTATTTATAGAATGGGTATAAAAAATAGAAGAACACTATATTGGTACATATCAGCTACAGCATTGATAGTATCATTATTATTGTCAATAAGACAAAAAATATACATTGAAGATTTTGCACCATATATTATTATAACATTGCCTATAGTAATTAAACATTTTTTACATACATTAAGAATTAGATTACCAATATTTAGAACTAAACATTACTATTTCTTATTTTTATCTATATGTTTTTTAATTTTTAGTATATCAGTGGTTTTTTTTAATAAAACAATATATTTATTTACAGATAATATAAAAAAACATTTTTTATATGATTATCATTTTAGTTCAGAAATATCAGATTTACTTATTAAAAATGGTATTAATAATATAAGAACAAATTATAAATTAGAAAATAAATTAAAGTTTTATGGTATAAAAAATGGTAATAAATATTTAATTAGTCTAGAAAAACTTGATAACTTTGATAAAAAAATTGATATAAAAATATATAATAGATATTTATCTATATATATACTTAAACTTGAATAGTATTATTTTATATAAAAAATCTTTTTCTATATTAGAAATAATTTTCACTATAGTTATAATCTCTATACTATCTACACAAATTTTCTATCAAAAGAGATCTATAAAACTAGAACAAGCTACTAATAAAATATTAATTCATTTAAAGCAAACTAGATATCAAGCAATGGTTGATAATAAATTTGATGATATGGATAAATATTGGTTTAGAAAACGCTGGACATTTAAAATCAGTAATTGTAAAGATAGTATTGGAGGATTATATTATCTAATTTATACAGATTTAAATAAAGGTGGTAATATAAATATAAATGAGACTTTAAAGGATCCATTAAATAATAAATTTCTATATGCGAATTCTCATTGTAAATCTTCTTATGAAACAAGTAAAGATGTATTTATAACTAAAAAATATGGTATAACTAAAATAGAACAAAGTTGTAATAAAAGTGATACTATCGCAAAAATACATTTTGAATATGATGGTAATATTTATTCTAAACTAGCAGGAAATAAAGATATAGATAAAGAGTATGAATACATATTAAAAGATAGATGTGAACTTAAAATATATGATGATAAAAATAATTTTAAAACTATTGTTATAGAAAATAATACAGGATATATTTATTTAAAATGATATGATAACTTTGAATGCCAAATGAATAAAAAATTAATTTTTTATAATCTCTATTTAATAAATTAATAAATTTAAGAGGTTGTTAAGGTAAAAAGGTTGAC
>Ga0233438_10004514_pt1 | contig 12158 bp, 7 predicted proteins | sample SI_123_September_FD_182720 | JGI IMG/M metagenome (GOLD analysis project Ga0233438, IMG submission 182720) | Seawater microbial communities from Saanich Inlet, British Columbia, Canada - SI_123_September2016_10_MG | ecosystem: Environmental > Aquatic > Marine > Inlet | place: Canada: British...
TTTGATTAGGAGATGCAACAAGCACTACAAGTATAGATGAATTTACATTAAACTACACCAAGAGCCTCAAAAAACACAATTTTAAATTTTTATTTGGCAATACTTACGAATCTTCTACATATGAATTCTATAGAACTGGCGCTAACAATATTACAAGCAACCTCACACCTGTATTAGGGAATGGTGATCCCATCGTTGGCACTCAAACCATTAACAAAACAGAGCGTATTTCTTACATAGGACGTGTCAATTACAATTACAACTGGAAGTATCTATTAAGTGTGGTAGTCAGAAGAGATGGGTCAAGTAATTTTGGTAACCAAAAATACGGAACCTTTCCATCTATCTCTGCAGGATGGACTTTTTCAAATGAACCTTTTTTTAAAAATTTAAAAAACACTATTTCCTTGGCAAAATTGCGACTTGGGTATGGTACCACGGGTAGTGACAGGATACCACCTTATAGTTACAGTCCAATCGTGATTGCAAATGTAGATTACATACTTGGAGAACAGCCTAATTTAATTTCGGGTATGACACAACCAGGCTATGTTGATCCTAATTTAAAGTGGGAGACTAACATAAGTAAGAACATTGGTTTAGACTTTAAATTTAAAGGTGGTAAAGCTGGGCTCGAAATCGATCTTTATGAACAAAACAAGAAAGATATGCTGCTTGCAATTACAACACCAATTTCTGCAGGATCAACGCCCGTAAATGGAGAAACCTATGACCGTTTTTTGACCAACATAGGAGATTTAAGAAATAGAGGTGTTGAAGTCAGTGCTCATTACAATCACAAATTTGGACCAGTGGGTTTAAAATTTAGTGGAAACTTTACCAAGAATAAAAATACAGTTGTTAGTCTTTCTAGAGAAGGAGAAATAATCTTTGATGGGTATCCTAATATCATCAGAGTAGATCAAAATGAACCTGTTGCAGTGCTTGAAGCTGGTCTACCTGTTGGTGCTTTTAAAGTCTATCAAACAGATGGAACTATAAAAACAGACCAGGAGTTAGAAATTTATCAACTTTTAGACCCCAATGCTCAAAAAGGGGACCTAAGATATGTTGATACCGATGGGAACGGCGTGTTAAATAACAAGGATAAAGTATATAAAGGGTCCTATCAGCCAGATTTTGAAATTGGTTTTAATGTAGATGCTAATTACAAGAATTTTGATTTTTCTGTTCAATTCTATGGTGTTAGTGGTAACACTATCTATAATGGACAGAAACAATATGCTTACAGTACAAAAAGACATAGAGATTTGGTTAACAGTTGGAGCGATGAAAACCCTACATCAAACATACCAACACCGCGGTCAGGTATCGAACACCCTAATGTAAATACCGCAACAGATTATTTTCTAGAAGATGGTTCCTTTTTAAGATTGCGAAACATTATTCTTGGATACTCTTTGCAAAATAATTTACTTGATAAAATTGGGATAGAAAATTTCCGAGTTTATATTAACGCCCAGAATGCTATCACCTGGACCAATTACAGTGGATTTGATCCAGAAGTTGGAAGCAGCAATCCTTTTAACGGAGGGCTAGATAGAGGAAACTACCCAGTAACTGCAACATACAGTGCAGGTGTCTCAATTACATTTTAATTCTTTTAATTGCAAAAAAAATGAAACGAAATAAATTACTTATACTACTAATAACTACTCTCACTGTACTATGCAGTTGTAGCTATGATCAATTAAATATTGAAAACCCAAATAATCTTCCTCTAGATAATTTTTGGTCTTCAGAAGAAGATATTCAAAAAGGTTTAATAGCAACTTATGCAGCTTTACAATTGGATGGTTTATTTGGTGGGGCTAGCTCAACACAACATCCTGTAAGGTCTGACACAGGTAGGCCAAACAATTGGAATGTAAATGCCCAAGGATTAAGCAGATTAGCTTTTAATGAAAACTCGGATATTGTTAAAAAGCGATGGAGAGATTGTTACATAGGTGTTTTTCGTGCCAATCAAGTCCTTGCAAATTTATACACTATAGATTTAAGTGAGCAAACAAGAACTCAAATAGAAGCAGAAGCTAGGTTTTTAAGAGGTTTTTTTTACTACTCGTTGTACCGCGGTTACAATGGAGGTAGTGTAATAATACACACAACTCCACCCCAGAGTAGTGAAGATTTTTATAAGTCACCATCGCCTGCCAATGAGGTATTTAACCTAATCAAATCCGATCTAGAATTTGCTTACACTAATTTGCCCCAGCAATATGAAAGTAGTCAAGATTTAGGACGAGCTACATGGGGCGCAGCTACAGCAATGCTTGGAAAATTACACATTAATGCCCGTAATTATGATCTTGCGAAGATGAAATTCAAAGAAATTCTTGACAGTAACTTGTATAGCCTTACAGCCAACATTGGAGATAATTTTGATGAAGAGCATGAGATGAATAGCGAGTCTATTTTTGAAGTTGCATTTTCTACTGAATTTAGTCAAGGCACCTCTGGCAGCGCTGCAGATGGACCCCTTGGCTCAGAAGCCACATCAAGAGCAAGAACGTTAGCACCAGATGAGGGCGGTGGTTATAGAACCATCATGCCCTCATACTACATGACCATGCTATTTAAAAAAGACACCATGGATATAACAAATCCAATTAATAGCAACAGAACAGGTGTTGCGAATTACTCTATTAGAGCTTCTATGTCAATCGCCATAGCAGACGACGACAATACTACAATATACCAAATACCATCAGATAGTTTGCGATATAATAATAATGAAGCCTCTTATTTAAAAAAATTCCAAAACTGGACACTTTTAAGAGAGAGTGATCAATCTATTTCTGGAATTAATGAACGTGTAATAAGACTCGCTGATGTTATGTTACTCTATGCAGAATGTCTACTTCAAACAGGGGGGGCATATACTGAAGCATTAGATTTAATTAATGAAATTAGATACAGGGCAGGAGTTGTCTTACTAGAGCCAGCAGATTATGATAATAGCAGTACAATGGAGCACATTATGTGGACAGAACGCCCACTTGAACTAATGTTTGAAGGACACGATACTCGTTGGGAAGATTTGACAAGATGGGATAAAGTACAGGAACAATATGATCGTTTGGCATTAAAAAGTTATGTTCTAGTTTCTAAAAACTTGTACGAATTTGACCCCGCTATTCACAATGAAGATAAAAAGCTCATAGAGTTTGAAAGTGCAGCAACATCATACCAGAGTGCTATACACAACTATTTTCCAATCCCATCAACAGAACAAAATTCTAATCCTGGCCTTTTTAATTAAAACTAATTTTTAGATACATAGTCATTAAATTAAGTATTATGAAAGCATACATTAACAAGATAGCAACCATCGGTATTGTATTTTTAGTAATCATTGCCTGTCAAAAAGACGATGCGATCCCGCAATACAATTTCTCAGATGCCATAGCAACATCTGGTGATAAAAGAATTCAAAGAGATGATTTTGCTTCTTTTGCGGATTTATCTAAAGGAGTTATCAGCAGAACCTGGACCGTACCACAATCAGCATCAATAATCAACCTTGAAGGAAGAGACCCCTCTGAAATGGATCTTATTCAAGTGCTATTTGTTGAACCCGGTCAGTTTGAAGTCAATTTAAAAGATGAATTTATAGATTCTGCTGTAGAGCTCGATACAACTTTCAATGTAACTGTTCTGGATTATATTCAAACAAATTTTGATGTTATTTCTATAGATTCGGATTTTTATGAAGAAACTCCTACTCAAATAACAATGTATGAAGGTGGTACCGTTACATTTCAAGACGTCTCTACAGGTAATCCAAATAGACGAAAATGGACACTGCCTGGTGGTGATCCTTCCTCTGCAGGCGGAATAAGTATTGAAGAAGATGATCAAGTTAGCACCATTGCCGTAAATTATGCCACAATTGGAACCTATGATGTAGAGTTAATTTCTTGGAGACAATACCCTGAGGGGGCTGCTGATACCTTACGAATTCCCAATTATATCAATATAGTTGAAGCCCCAGAAGCCCTCCCAATTATAAATAGTATAAATGAAAAAATTAATGGAGAAATCCATTTAAAGTATAATGTCGAATTACAATCTTCAACTGATTTAACTTCTTATTTTAGCTTAAGATTTGATGATCAGGACATAGAGATATCAAGTGTAGAGATACACCCCAATGATAATACTATCTTAAAAATTATACCAAACACCAATTCTTCATCTGGAAGCACTAGGCCAATACTTTCTGTTGCGTTGCTTACCTATAACGGCGAGGGAGATTTGTCAAAATTAAACAATCCAAATGTCGAAGTTCCTGCATTTATTGATATGGAGGTTTCACATGAAATATATGGCTTTGAAGATGGTGGCCTAGGCTGGGATGTAGCATGGCAATGGGATAATGTTGGAGAAATTACTTACCCAACCAACAATCCTGCTACGGGCAAATACAGCATGAAGATGGAAGCTACTTCAGATCAAAGATGTAGAGCATACAACAAAGTATCTGGATCTTATTTCAATTTGGATAGTAGCAAGAGCTATACAATTGAATTTAAAATATGGATAGACTCAAACTACACCGATACTAGTATTTATCCTGAGGTAATTCTTTCAGATCAGTGGGTAGGAGAAGGGTTTTGGACTTCTGTTGAAGGTTTACCCAGAGACCAGTGGATAACAGTAAACAAAGAAGCAGTAAAAATATGGAACCCTGATGTATCTGGAGAATATTTCTTTTCTTTTAGATTCCAAAAAATTGGAACTGCTTTTATTGATGATATCAAGATTTATGAAGTAGAATAGTCCATAATAGATATAAAAAGCCCTTTAAGTATATGAATTTTAGCCTGAAGATTTTTCTCTTAGTAATCATATTAGCATTAAACAATAGCCTATGTGCACAGGTAAACGTTGTACTAGTTGAGCCAACGGTTAAAAAATTTATAGGGGATGTTTCTGAGCTTGATAGGTCAAAATATTTTAATATACATGCGCAAGGTAAAACACCATTACTTGAATCATTTTATAAACAATATAATGTTGAACAGTCAGGAAGAGGATTTTATGGACCTGGAATAGATGCTAAAAAAATAATGGGAGAAGTTGGGTTATATCCTAAATCAAATAACAAAAAAAATAGTAAATCCAGACCCATAACTAGATATGTAGCAACAGAGCACCCCAAAAATATCTATAAAGAGGGGATAGATATAGAAGCTGCTGCTAACTGGGCGGTGAGCTATTTTAAAAACACAAAACAAGGCAATACTCCCTTGTGGTACGAACCAATGAACGAGCCTTTTGTTCACGCAAAAGATTTTTATGAAGAAAAAGATTGGGACCCTGTAGCAGAGCTCAGAGTTAAAACAGAAATGTCTCAGCTATTTAGAGCATTGGCAGAAAAAATTCATGCAGATCCTGCTTTAAAAAACATTAAAGTTATGGGCTATGGAGCTGCTTGGCCATCTTTCGAGCTAAAGGATTTTCAAAATTGGGAAACCAATATGGGCCTTTTTTTAGATATTGCCGGTGATCAACTCGATGCGATTTCCTATCATCTATATGATGGTATCAATCAAGTTGGGCAAGAAAACAAACGCTCTGGAAGTAACAATGATGCCATTATGGACCTTGTCGAGACATACAGTTACCAGCGCTGGGGCATAATCAAACCACACGCCATCACAGAATACGGTGGTATTGCCAAAAAAGAATTCTCATTAATCAGTAATATGCAATCGATCCGATCTCAAAATGCTATGATATTTGGACTGATGGATCGTGAAGATCGACTAGAAATTTCCATTCCTTTTACAACAGATAATGCCACATGGCATATTACTAAAGCAAATGATTATTTACCCTATAAGGCTGTTTTGTGGAGGGCAGAAAACATGGGTGTACCAAAAAATCAAATTACAGGTTGGGTCTATACTAATAGGATTCAATTTTATGAGTTGTGGAAAGCGGTAAAAGGAGAAAGGGTTTTCGTGTCAACATCAAATCCAGATATCCAAGTCCAAGGTTTTTTAGATGAAAAAAAATTGTTTGTTGCGCTAAATAACCTGGACGATAATGCACAACAAGTTGCATTAGATCTTAGCTCCATAAAATCTAACGTTAAAGATTTATTGGTAAAGTCATTAACCATATACAAGGAGGATTTTCCTAAATATTATGAAAAAACTGTCAGCAGTATACCTGAAGTATTTTCTATAGATCCTGCAGAGACAATAGTTCTTGAGTTTAATTTAAACAATACTATTACATTCAAAAATCAAATTAAATCCAAACGCTACTACAGTAGTAATTACTTAGTTCCAATTGAAGCTGATAAAGAGTTGATATTTGAATTTAATGATGTTGCCCTTGGAGTTGGTTTTGCCAAATTGAGTATGAGTTTGGGAAGAGAACATGATTTATCAAAAACTCCAGAAGTTTTAGTCAATGGAGAAAAAGTTGAGGTGCCATCAAATTGGAAAGGGTATGATCAAGCCAATAGAAAAAAATTCTTTGGTGCAATTGAAATCCCAATTCCAATGAATTTTATCATGAAAAATAACACTATCAAAATTTCTTTTCCAGATGCTGGAGGACATTTAAGTTCTCTAATTTTAGATGTAGAAAAAATAATAAATTAGCTTTACACTGAATGAAAACAAGATTTATCAATTTCCTAATAATTTTTTTAGCGACAGGCATCAGCTGTGTTTATGGGCAAAATGTAGTCAACTTCACATCAGATGAGAATTTTACTAATGGCCCCCTATATACTCAACCCAATTGGGATTCAAGTTTTCAATCTTCAACTTGGATGGTTGATGCTACCCAAGGATTAGTTACCACATCTGGCGAGTGGAAAAGAGCAGCTTGGGAGCAAGGATTTTCCTTGTCTGGAGTTGGCGATAAAATTACTTTTAGAGTTGATTTAAATTTTACTGGAGATCTTCTTGCTCAAAACAATCCATTAATAAAAATTGGATTTAGTGCTTCAAGTGATGTTGGAAGCTCTACTCCTATGACTGCTGGAGTATTTCTATCTACAACAGCAGATAACGAGGATAACCCTGGTGGCTCTCTTCAGCTCAGAAACAACAACAACACAGCGCCATTAAGCATAGAAACGTCTCTACCACTGTCTGATTGTCAAAGTACTAATGGAATATCAGATGATTTGTCGGTTATAGTCACACTTACCTTGGGGGAAAACGCAAGTTCCTCTATAATTTCTGCTAGACTTGTTAATGTAACTGACGGAACTTTTTCAAGTCTTGGGAGTTATAATGGGATAGACAATCAAGTTTATGATGCAGCAACATCCAATATGTTTGGGTATTTCCATGCGCAATCTTTTAAATTAGGGAACGCCCTATCATCAATCAATGTTAAGAAAGTTAGCATGTCCACCAACATTGATATCTTTCCAAAAATCAAACGAATGATTGGAGAGGTTTCAACTTTAGATCGTAGTAAATATTTTAATATTCATTCAGGGCCTGGTGATGTAGAGCCTGATTTTTACACAGATTATAATGTGAGCCAAAGTGGACGACAATTTTGGTCGCCAGGATCAGCTGCCATACAAATTACAGGAGAAGAAGGAGTTGGCAACTACCCACCCCCACTTTCTGGAGATACAGAATTGCGTGAAGTTAGAAGATATGTGGCCACCGATCATCCCTATAATGTCTATGAGGAAGGGCTTGACCCAATACTGTTTGCTGATTGGACTGTTGAATATTTTAAGAATTATGTGGATACCTATTTAAGGCCAGAATATTACGAACCTATGAACGAGCCTTTTGTAAATGCAAGAGATTTTTATGACGAACCGGATTTTGATCCTGTTGCAGAGGCTAGGGTGAAATTAGAAATGACTCAATTTTTCAAGTATGTTGCACAAAAAATTCATGCTGCTCCAGAGTTAGATAATATGAAAGTACTAGGTTACTCAGCAGCATTTCTATCATTTGAAAAGAATGATTTTTCTATTTGGAATCAAAATATGAAAATGTTCATGGATGAAGCTGGCCAAGACATTGATGTTTTTTCAACGCACATTTATGACGGAATTAATCAGATTGGGCAAGAAACACGAAGATCTGGAAGTAATATGGAAGCTATATTAGATTTGATTGAAACGTATAGTTATTTTAAATGGGGAATTATTAAACCACACGCTATTACTGAATTTGGTGGAATTGTAAATGGAGATTACACTGATGTCAACAATATTCAGTCGATACGTTCTCAAAACTCGATACTTTTTGGACTTTTGGAAAGAACGGACAGAATGGAAATTGCTATGCCATTTACAACTGGGAAATCCACATGGCATATAACAGAAGAAAACAATTATATGCCATACAAGGCTGTACTATACAAGGCAATCCCAATTGGGGTTCCCTTAGACCAGGTTACGGGTTGGGAGTACACCAGCAGAATTCATTTTTATGATTTGTGGAAGGACGTGTATGGTGACAGAATTTTGATTCGCTCAGACAATATGGACGTCTTAACCCAAGGTTTTATTGACGGAAACAAACTACACATAGCGTTAAACAACTTAGATGATTTTGACCAGCCCATTAATTTAAACTTCAATGGATCTTTACCAGATATTTCAGAGTTGAAAATTAAATCTTTAATCGTAAATCCTGATGTTAATGCTGATTATACAATTCAAACCTATACAGAACGTCCAGAAACCTATACGCTAAAAAAAAATGAAACAGTTGTAATGGAGTTTACCTTTTTGGAACCAGTAACGAGTGAAAACCTGATTCAAAAAAAGCGATATTACAGTACAAATTATATGCATCCCATACTGGCTAATAATTCAATTAATTATAATTTCAATAACGTTAGTTTGACTGGAAACTCTGGATTTGCATCTCTTTCAATGAGTATTGGGCGAAAACATGATCGCTCAAAATCCCCCAATATTATTGTAAATGGTGTCTCAATTAACGTACCAAGTAACTGGAAAGGATATGACCAAATTGAAAGAAATGATTTTTTTGGAACTATAGAAATTCCAGTTCCCATCGGCATAATCCAAGAAAACAATACTGTTTCAATCACATTTGATGATTCGGATGGGCATTTGAGTTCTTTAATTCTAACAGTAGAATCCTATGATTCATCAATACTAGGAAGTGATACAAATCAAACAAATATCAAGAATATTAAACTATACCCCAATCCCACAACTGGTAAGTTAAATATCTTAAATGCTAAAATAAATAGTGAAATTGAGATTTACTCAACATCAGGGGTAAGAGTTTTTATAGGGAAATACGAGGGCTTTCCCATCAACATAGAACAACTCTCTGATGGACTTTATTTTGTTAAAATAAATAATACCACCTTAAAGGTGATCATCAAACATTAAAAAATGTCTACTAGGTCTTTTTTTGTCTCGTTTTGTGTATTTGCATCCATTTTTTTTAATATACAAGAACTAAATGCCCAACAAAAGAATTCTAAAACTTTTGAAAGTGGAGATACTATTTGCTTTTTAGGAGATAGTATCACTCACGGTGGGCAGTTTCATGAATTTCTCCAACTCTTTTATGCTACACGGTACCCAAACATAGCGCTAACTTTTTATAACTGTGGTATTGCTGGAGATAATGCAGAAGGTATGAGTTTTCGATTTAAGGATGATGTACTTGTGCATAATCCAAGTCATGTGTTTTTGATGACCGGCATCAATGATGTGATACGAACACTCTATTTTGAGGGTCAAGCTTCTGATGAGGTTATAAGAAAGCAAAAAAATGCACTAGCTGTGTATAAACAAAACACGGATATATTAGCAGGTACATTTGAAGCATCACAGATAACTCCAATCTATCTTACCCCACCAATTTACGACCAATACTCGAAAATTGAAAAAGAAAACAACTTAGGTTGTAACGATGCCCTTATTGAATGTTCTGATTACATCAAATCAGTTGCTAATCAGTTTGATGCAACCGTTGTTGATTTGAACACACCAATGAAAAACATTATGGATCGAGAACTTCAAAATGATTCATTGTTTACCATAATTGGCAAAGACCGCGTTCATCCGCAAACAACAGGACATTTCATTATGTTTCATGAAATTTTATCCACTATCGAATCTCCGAGTGTTGTCGCTCAAATTTCAATTGATCTGAATCAAAATAATCGTATTAAAACAAAGAACTGTTCTGTAAATGAGCTACAAGTTTCAAATGAAAATATTGTTTTTAATTGCCAAGAAAACAGTTTACCGTTTCCCTTTACTAAAGCATTTGATAAAGCACTAAGCTTAGTTCCTTTTCAAAAAAAGTTTAACCAAGAAATTCTTCAAGTTATTGGACTTGATAAGGGTAGCTATGATTTATTTATTCAGGATAAATTAATCAACACTTTTTCTGCTGAACAGCTTAATGATGGTGTTAATCTTTCCAATGAGTTCAATACCCCGCAATACAAACAAGCTAAAGATATCATGAATCTTTGTCAAGAGTACCGAAAAACCGGCTATCAATTAAGAGCGGTTCCGTTTATAGCCTTTAAATACCTCCGTGAATATAATGGGCCAAATACGTTAAAAAACAAAAAGATTTTTTTAGATAATCAACTCAAAAAAATTGAAGGCCAACCTTTCTATAATTACATAAAGAAAAGCATACATGAATATTATCAGACACTTCCAAGACTGGATTCATTAAAAATTAGATTAAAACAAATAGAGCATATTATTTACAAAAAAAATAAGCCTAGAGCCATGAATTGGTCTATTGTTAAAAGGTAAAACTATTTTTAGAATTGATGATTTACAATACAAATTAGAACATTTGTAATATTTATTTACACAGTGATAGTGTAATTTAGATTAAAATTAAATACAAAAAATTATGAAAAAAATTTACACTTTATTATTTGCAACCTCACTAATGTGCGTAATGAGTGCGCAAACTACAGTTGATTTCACTTTAGAGGAAGGTTATGTTCAAGGACCTCTTGATTCTAACCCAGACTGGGGAGGTGAAAACTGGTTTGTCAATCCAACACCCGGTACAGAAAGAGCAGAGACAACCGGTGGTTATTCATGGGCAAGATGGGGTACTCCATTTATTGTTTCTGACACTGAAATTAGTTTTGAAGTTCATTTCAGGTTTAATATAGACTTACCAGCGGGTAAATTAATTTCGAGATTTGGTTTTAATGACAATGGTTCTAGTTCTGGTACCATTGCTAACATACAGCTTTCTACCCTAAATGATGGTTCCCTTTATATCAGAAAACAAGGAAATACTCCTGTTGATAGTGGTTCTGCTGGATTAACTGACTTCCAGCAAGATGATTTAGTTATAAACATGGTACTCACTCTAGGCGCTGATGCAGCAAGCTCAAGCATGTCCTCAACTATTACAAACGTTACAGATAACATTAACTCGGGTGTAGCTGTCGTTAATGGAATCCCTGAGGCTGTTTTTAATGCTGCAACTTCTGGAGGTATTTCTGGTTTTATTCATGCCCAAGATAACATTGGTAACACAAGAAGTTTATTGGTTGATAAAGTTGTCATGACACAAGGAAGTACTTTAAATGTAGATTCTCATACGCTTCCAACATTTAACTTATCACAAAATCCAATTCAAGATATCGTAAAGCTCAATGGAGTTACTGCAGGAAGTGAAATTTCTATTTATACCGTTACGGGAGCTAAAGTAAACAATTATGTTTATGATGGTAATCAATTAAACTTAGGACATCTAAGTCCTGGAGTTTACTTTATGCAAGTGCCTGGGTATACAACTAAAAAACTAATAAAGAAATAATAGCAATTAGTTAATAAATTATTTTTTTAGATCAAGGCCACCATAATTCGGTGGCTTTGTATGTTTTAATCTATTTGTAAAAATCAATATGAAACTATGTATTAGCCTTTGTATGTGTGTTTTTATGTGGGGAAATGCCCAAGAAATAATAACGCTTTACCCCCAAAGCATTCCATGTAACAGTAGTGAAAGATCTATAGTACCATTGACAATACAAAAAATAAACAAGCAAATAACCAATCCACAATTGTGGTATTATCCAGCAGCCGTTTCTAAAGAGAATGTTCCTGCAATTCTAATAATTCCAGGGGGTGGCTACAAAAACTTGGCTTTTGAACA
>Ga0233438_10004517_pt1 | contig 12155 bp, 14 predicted proteins | sample SI_123_September_FD_182720 | JGI IMG/M metagenome (GOLD analysis project Ga0233438, IMG submission 182720) | Seawater microbial communities from Saanich Inlet, British Columbia, Canada - SI_123_September2016_10_MG | ecosystem: Environmental > Aquatic > Marine > Inlet | place: Canada: British...
GCTAATACTATGGCTTGCGTTTCAGAAGCAATAGGTCTTGCTTTACCATATTCAGCAGGAACACCAGCACCCTATGAGGAAAGAGACAAGTATGCTTTTGATAGCGGACAAACGGTAATGAATTTATTAGAAAAAAATATTAAACCACGAGATATTGTAACAAAAAAAGCTTTAGAAAACGCTGCTACAATTGTTGCAGCTACAGGAGGATCAACAAATGCAGCTTTACATCTTCCAGCTTTAGCAAATGAGGTAGGGATAAAATTTGATCTTATGGACGTTGCAAAAATATTTAAAAGAACACCTTATCTCGCGGATTTAAAACCCGGTGGAAAATATGTAGCCAAAGATATGTGGGAAGCTGGTGGTGTTCCTATGTTATTAAAAACTTTACATGACGGAGGATATATTCATGGTGAGTGTATGACAGTTACGGGTAAAACAATGAAAGAAAATTTGGCTAATATTAAGTTTAATACCAACCAAAAAGTTTTAAGAGAATACAATAACCCACTTTCTCCAGATGGTGGGGTTGTTGGACTAAAAGGTAATTTAGCTCCAGAGGGAGCAATCGTAAAAATTGCAGGATTAAAAAAATTACAATTTACAGGCAAAGCTAGATGTTTTGACAACGAAGAAGATGCAATGAAAGCAGTACAAACAAAAAAATACAAAGACGGTGATATAATAATAATTAGATACGAAGGTCCAAAAGGTGGACCAGGAATGAGGGAGATGCTTTCAACAACTGGAGCTATTTACGGACAAGGCAAAGGTGAAAAAGTTGCACTTATAACTGATGGAAGGTTTTCAGGAGCTACTAGAGGTTTCTGTGTTGGTCACGTTGGTCCAGAAGCTGCGATTGGTGGTCCAATTGCACTTCTTAAAAATGGAGATGTAATTGATATAGACGCAAAAAAAGGTTCAATTAATGTTAGGCTTACTAGCGCACAGTTAAAAGCCAGAAGAAAAAAGTGGAAAGAAAAAAAATCAAGTTTTGGATCTGGAACTATTTGGAAATATGCCCAAACAGTAGGACCTGCTTACCTCGGTGCTCCAACACATCCAGGTAAGAAAAAAGAAGTTAAAGAATATTCAAAAATTTAATGAAAATACGTCCAGTAATTTTATGTGGCGGTTCTGGTACAAGACTTTGGGTTGATCAAAAACACCATCAACCAAAACAGTTTATTGATTTTGGAAATTGGACGTTATTCGGAAAAACTCTAGATAGGATAAAAAATTCGATATTTGATTATCCAATAATAAGCACTAATAAAAAATATATAACTGAAATTAAAAAACATTTAAAATTAAAAGGTTTTAAGAAATATAAAATTATTCTTGAACCAGCAAAAAGAAATACAGCTCCTGCTATACTTAGTTCAGCATTAATTAAAGAAATACCTGATGACCAACCCTTAATTTTTTTAACATCAGATCATTTAATTGAGAAAACAAACTTGTTTAATAAATCTATTAAAAAATACCAGAAATATTTGACAGATAAAAATCTCTTTATATTTGGCATTAAACCCACTAATCCTTCTTCTGAGTTTGGTTATTTTTTATCTAAACGAGTGAGAAACAAATACAAGGTTATAAAATTTATTGAAAAACCAAATTTAGAAAAAGCGAAAAAAATTATTAAAAAAAATGCTTATTGGAATTCAGGAATATTTTTTTTGACAAAAAAATCAATAATTAATAACTTCAAGAAGTATCATAATAGAAACTTTAATCATTGTTTAAATTCCGTAAATAAATCAAAATTTAAAAATAATATTTATTATCTTAATAAAAACGATTTTTTAAAATGTAAGTCAATTTCTTTTGATTACGCAATTTTGGAAAAATCTAAAGATATAAACGCTATAAACTTAAATATACCCTGGTCTGATCTAGGTAGCTGGAAAGAAATTTGTAAAGTCTATGATAAATTAAAGTCTAAATATCAAAAAAAGAAAAATATTTTTTATAGACCTTGGGGCAGGTATACAAATTTGTATAAAGGTAAAAATTTTTTAATTAAAGAACTTTATGTAAAACCTAAGGGAGTTTTAAGTCTTCAAAAACACTTTTATCGTTCTGAACATTGGGTTGTAACTCAAGGAACCCCAAAAATAACTCTCAACAAAAAAAAATTTGTTTTAAAAACTAATGAAACTATTTTTATACCAGTTAAATCTATTCACAGAATAGAAAATCCATATAAAAAACCAGTAAAAATAATTGAAGCTCAATTAGGGTCAATTTTAAAAGAGACCGATATAATTAGATATCAAGATATATACGGTAGAGTTAAATAATTTCTAGTTCGATTGGTGTGTGATCAGATGGTTTTTCTTTGGATCTTGGTTTTTTATTTATATTAACTGATTTTATATTCTCAATTAAATTATTTGATAATAGAAAGTGGTCTATTCTCATACCATAATTTTTTTGCCATGATCCTGCAAAGTAATCCCAAAAAGTATATTCTTGTTTTGTTTTATTTTTAAAACGATACACATCTTTAAAACCTAAATTAATTAATTCTCTATATTTTTTTCTTATTTCCAATCTGCCTAAAGCATCATTTTCATATCTTTTAAAATCATGAACATCTAATTCTTCTGGGATGATATTAAAATCTCCTGCGATAAGAATATTTGAATTTTTTTGAATTTTTTTTTTAATGTTTATTATTAATTTTTTTAACCAATTTTTTTTATATTCATATTTTTCTGTATCCACAGGATTGCCATTTGGAACATAAATATTTATTAGTTCTATCTTTTTTTCTTTTAATTTTACCTCAGCGGTGATTATTCGTGATTGATTTAAATCATCTTTAAAAAAGTTATTATTTACATTATTTAATTCATTTTTAGAAATAATTGCAACACCATTGTAACTTTTTTGACCAAATACATATGATACGTAACCTAATTTCTTAAATTCATCGTTTGGAAAATTTTCGTTTTGAGTTTTTATCTCCTGTAACAAAAGTATATCAGGAGCAGTATCTTTAATATAATTTTTGATATTTTCTATTCTTGCTCTAACCGAATTTACATTCCAAGAAATAATTTTCATTAAATTGAAAAAGATAAACCACAACCACATGAAGCCGTAGCTTTTGGATTATTGATAACAAATGACTGTCCAATCATCTCTTTTTTAAAATCAACCGTAGAACCAGAGATTATTTCAAGAGAGGATTTGTCAATTATTGCTTTACCAAACACAACATCATCTGTATTAAAAAGTGAGTCAAAACCAAAACTATATTTAAATCCTGAACAACCACCACCTTGTACAGTGATTCTAAAATACTTTTTATCACCACCTACTGCAATTTTATTAATTTGACTTAGCGCTTGATTGGTGAAGTTTAATTTTTTTTCCATAAAGATTAATTATCTAGTATATAATCTTAATTGTCACGATGCAAAAAAAACAATTATCAAAATTATCTAAATTAGCAGTACCTGTTCAATCCAGAGGAAGATTTTTTAAAGAAAAAAAAAGTAATTTTAGAAATGATTTTCAAAGAGATAGAGATAGAATTATCCATTCAACAGCATTTCGCAGACTCAAACATAAAACTCAAGTGTTTGTTAATACTGAAGGAGATCATTTTAGAACTAGAATTACACACTCTCTGGAAGTAGCACAAATAGCAAGAACACTTTCTAAATTTTTTAATTTAAATGAAGATTTATCAGAAACTATAAGTTTAGCTCATGACTTAGGCCATACCCCCTTTGGGCATGCTGGTGAAGAGGCTTTAAATAGTTGTATGAAAAATTTTGGAGGATTTGATCACAATATACAAACGCTTAGAATAATAACAATTTTAGAGAATAGATATTATAATTTTAATGGACTTAATCTCTCTATTGAAACTTTAGATGGATTAATTAAGCACAATGGCCCAGTAAAAGATCGAACAAACTTTGATAAAATCTTAGGTAAGAATTTTTTTAAAAATAAAATAAATTTTCTATCCAATTCTTCATTAGAAGGGCAAATAGCATCTATTTCTGATGATATAGCTTACAACAGTCATGACCTTGAAGATGGTTTGAAAGCAAACCTTTTCAAACTCAAAGATTTAAAAAATATACCAATTCTAAATAGATTAATTATTAAACATATTAAAAGATCTAAAAATAATTCAATAGACTTGGTTATTAGACAGATAGTAAGAGAAATTATAAATGAAATGGTAAAAGATGTTATTTTTTCAATCAAAAAAAATATAAGAATAAATCAAATAAAAAGTTTACAAGACATTTATAAAACTAATAAGACTCTAGTTTGCTTTTCTGATAAAATGAAAAAATTTGATATAAGTATAAAAAGTTTTTTAAAACAAAAAATGTATTTTCATAATAAAGTTAATTTAAAAACAAATTATGGAAAAAAAATAATTACTAATTTATTTACAAAAATAATAAATAATCCAAGAAAATATATAAATATAAAAAAATATAAGAACTCGAATATTGAGAGAATTATATGCGATTATATAGCTGGAATGACAGATAGATATGCAATAAATCTATATAATAAAATAAAATGAACATTTTTGAATACCACTTAAAAGAAATCCAAAACTTAATTTTAGTTAATAAAAAAATATTAAAACTAGAAAATATCGATAATTTGAATAATGTTAATTTAGAAGTTCCACCTGAAGAATTTAATTTTGATTTATCATGTAATATTGCAATGGTGCTCGGCAAATCAAATAAACTTAATTCAAAAGATTTAGCTGAAAAAATTAAAGAAATGTTTTTAAAAAAAATCGTTAATTTTTCTGCAATTGAAATTGCTGGCCCTGGTTTTTTAAATATTAAGCTTTCTAAAAGTGCATTACTAAAAAATATTAATTCAATAATTGATTACAATAAAATTTACGGATCTAACAAAAGCAATGAAACCTACAACATTGAATTTGTTTCTGCCAATCCTACAGGTCCAATGCACGTAGGACATTGCAGAGGAGCAATTTATGGTGACGTCTTAAGTAATTTATTGAAGTTTAATGGTAATAAAGTAACTAAAGAATATTATATTAATGATTATGGTAATCAAATAAGAAATTTTGTTGAGTCAGTTTTTTTTAGAATTCAGGAAATTAAATATAAAAAAGAATTTCCTAAAAATCAAAATCTTTATCCTGGTGCATATATCCAAGATATTGCATTTAAAATAATAGAGAAACATCAAAATATCGATTTAAAGGATTTTAAAAAAAATTTTGAATTGTTAAAGGACGAGTCATTAAAATTATCAATGGATTTAATAAAAAACGACTTAAAACTACTTGGGATCAGTCATGACAAATTTTTATCAGAAACAGAAATCGTTGAAAAAAACTTAGTAGAAAAAGCCATACAAAAACTAAAAGAAAAAAATTACGTAGAAGAAGGTTATCTTAAACCGCCAAAAGGTGAATTAAACAATGATTGGAAAAAAACTAAAAGATTAATTTTTAAATCAACTCTATTTGGAGACGACAATGATAGAGCGCTTCAAAAAAATGATGGCTCTTGGACTTATTTTGCTAATGACGTTGCATATCATATGAATAAAGTGAGTAGAAATTATGATAATTTAATAAATATTCTTGGAGCTGATCATACCGGCTACATTAAAAGAATCACAGCCGCAGTTTCAGCAATGTCTGAAAATAAAACAAAATTAATTTGTAAAGTTTGTCAATTAATAAAGCTATATAAAAACGGTCAGCCTTTCAAAATGTCAAAAAGAGCAGGTGATTTTATTTCTGCTCAAGATTTACTTAATGAAGTAGATAAAGATTCTATTAGATTTATGATGTTAAATAGGAGTAACGATGTAGAGCTAGATTTTGATTTTAATAAGGTAAAAGAAAAAACAAAAGATAATCCCGTTTTTTATGTTCAGTATGCTTACGCTAGAATTAACTCTATATTAAGGATACTTGATAAAAAATTATCAAATAAAACAATATTAATTAATGAAGATTTTAATTTTAATAAATACGAAGAAAAGATTATAAGAAAAATTTTTGAGTGGCCAAAAATCATAGAGTCTGCTTCCAGAAAATTTGATTTACACAAAATTCCTTTTTATCTATATGAACTTTCAACATTATTTCATGCATATTGGAGCAAGGGCAATGAAGATAAAAAATACAAGTTTATTGATAATAATAAAATTAATAGAAAAGAAATATTAGTAGTTATTAATCTTGTGGCTATAGTCATACAAAATGGTATGGGAATCTTGGGTGTCTCATTACCCGATAAGATGTAATGAATAAAATAGTGAATATATTTTTCTTAATAATAGTTATAATTTTTTTTTTAAGCACATATAAATATTATTTTTCTACTAAAAATATTAATACAAAAGAATTTAATCGTAAAAATATTGATCAAATTATAAATTATAAAATATCAAACCTACCGGTATTAAATGACGATACTAATAATATAATAAATTTTAACGATGGTTACTCCAATGAAATTAAAAATGATAAACCAAGAAATTTCTGGGATCTTCTAAAATCAAAATGAAAAAGAAAGCAATAATTATAAGTATTAAAGGACTCAAACTAACATCAAAAGAAAAATTGCTTTTATCAAATGAAAAGCCTTGGGGGTTAATTTTATTTAAAAGAAATATTAAATCTTTAATACAAACTAAAAAATTAACTAAAAGTATTAGAAGTTATGTTAAAGATAAAAAATTTCCAATTTTAATTGATGAAGAAGGTTCTAAAGTTTCAAGATTAAGAGACTTAATTAATCATAATATTGATGCAAATTTTTTTGGCGATATATATAAAATTAATAAGTTTATTGCAGTTAAATTATATAAGAATTATTTAAGATCTTTAACCGATGAGCTTAAAAAAATAGGAATTAATATTAATACTATTCCTGTGCTTGATGTTTTAAGAAAAAAAACAAATCCTGTTATAGGAAATAGATGCTTTTCCGAAAAAAAAGAAATTGTGAAAAATTTAGGAAAAATAACTGTTAAAGAATGTCATGCAAAAAAAATTTTAACTGTGATTAAGCATATTCCTGGTCATGGTTGTTCTAGAGCTGATAGTCATTTAATTACACCAAAAGTTAATTTGAATAAAAAAATTTTAGATAAAATAGATTTTTACCCTTTCAAATCAACTAATGCTAAGTTGGCAATGACTGCACATATTCTTTATTCAAAATTTGATTCTAAAAATGTTTCAACTGTATCAAAAAAAATAATTAAAGAAATAATTAGAAAGAAAATAGGCTATAAAGGAATTTTAATGTCGGATGACATCTCAATGAAGGCTTTAAAGAATGATTTGATAATAAATGCAACAAAATCCCTATCAGCAGGATGTAATTTGGTTTTGTATTGTGGAGGTAATATTAAAGATAACTTTAAATTAATCAAGTCCGTGCCGTATATTGATAGATTTACTGCAAAAAAAACATCAGAAATTTATAAAATTTTAGGGTAAAATTATAAATGGAATCAAATAACTTAAATAAAATATCAATTAATATTCCTAATTATAGCGGACCTTTAGAGGTGCTATTAGATTTAGCAAAATCACAGAAGGTAGATTTAGCAGAAATATCTATTACTCAACTCGCAGACCAATTTTTAGAATTTATAAAAAATAATAAAAATTTAAATTTGGAAATTGCTACAGAATTTTTGCTCATGGCTACTTGGTTGGCATATTTAAAATCAAAACTATTACTTCCAGAAGACGAAGAAGATGATTTTAAAGCTTTAGAGGTCGCTGAAAAATTAAAATTGCAATTAAAAAAATTAGAATTAATAAGAATTTTATCAGACCAGATGCTGCAAAAAAAAAGATTAGGTGTTGATATATTTACAAGAGGCATGAAGGGTGGAATCAGATCTATAAATACCCCTGTTTACGATGTCTCACTTTATGAACTTTTAAAAACTTATTCTAGTATACAAGTACAAAAAACTTTTAATAATATTAGTATACCAAAACTTCCAGTATTTTCTACTGAAGAGGGAATTAAACATATAAAAAATAATTTAGAAAAAATTAATGAATGGAAGAATATTTTTGAATTAATTCCAAAATTTTATTTAAATAATAAAATGAAAAGAACTGGTATCTCAGGAATATTTGCAGCTAGTTTAGAGCTAACTAGGGAGGGTATAACTAAAGTTTCTCAAAAAAAACAATTTGATAATATGATGATCAAAAAATCTTAATATGCCAAATAAAAAAAAAAATAACGTTATAAGTTTTCCTTCAACACCGTCTAAATTAGAAAGACAAGTTGAAGCAATTTTATTTGCCGCATTAGAACCCCTTGATCTTGAGACAATAGAGAAAAGACTTCAAACTGACACAAATATTAAAAAAATTTTGTTAAATATTAAAGAGATTTATAAAAATAGAGGTATCAACTTAGTTTGTATTAAAAATAAGTGGTCGTTTAGAACAGCTGATGATTTATCAAAAATGATGTCTTTTCAAAAAACAACTCAAAAAAAACTTTCTAAAGCCACAATAGAAACTCTAGCTATCATTGTATATCATCAACCTGTTACAAGATCGGAAATCGAAGAAATAAGAGGTGTTGCTTTTGCTTCAAATACATTGGAGACTCTTTTTAAACTAGATTGGGTAAGACCAGCTGGAAGAAAGGACGTTCCAGGTAAACCAATACAATACGCTACGACTGAAAATTTCTTAAATCATTTTAATATTCAAAAATTATCAGATCTACCGACTATTGAAGAACTTGGTTCCGCAGGCCTTATTGACACTTCCAGTATTGATAAGTCCATTTTTGGTACAGGTAAATTTTTCAAAGAACAGTCAATTGAAGAAAAAAAAAACAATATCTATGAAGATATAGACGAAGCAATAAAAAAAACCCCTGATGAAGAAAAATAAACATATTTATTTAAGCTAAATTATTGTATATTATTGTTGTATGGGAAACATAGGTTGGACAGGTATAATAATAATAGCAATTTTGATTGTGATCCTTTTCGGCAAAGGTAAAATATCAAGTATAATGGGGGATCTTGCTAAAGGAATTAAAAGTTTTAAAAAAGGTATGTCCGACGACAATACTTCAGAAAACGATAGTTCCAACAATAGTTCAGATAACTCAAATTCTGATAATAAATAATCCAATATGCCTCAAATTGGTTGGTTAGAGATTTTAGCAATAGTTATTATTGCTATTCTAGTTTTAGGTCCAAAAGAATTTCCAATAGCTTTAAAAAAAATTGGATCGTATTTCGGTAAATTGAAAAATACATTAAGTAATTTTCAAAAGGAAGTTTCTTCTGTAACAGATAAAATTGACATTGAAAAAGATATTACTGATGAAAAAGACGTCAAAAAAAATAAAATAAAAAAAGATAATGAGTGATAATAATTCATTTACAAGTCACTTTGTTGAGCTACGCTCAAGATTAATAAAGTCAATAATTTTTATTTTTATAGTTTTTGTAATTTCCTATACATTCGCTGAACATATTTACTCATTTTTGGTAAATCCTTATGCTGAGGCTGTTAAAGATGATACGACACAACGGCGTTTAATCTTTACAGCTTTACATGAAACTTTTATCACATATTTAAAGGTGGCTTTTTTTGCAGCTATTTTTTTAGGTAGTCCAATTTTATTAATTCAAATTTATAAATTCATTGCACCAGGCTTATATAAAAATGAAAAAAAAGCCTTGCTACCATATTTAATATTTACACCTATTCTTTTTTTATTTGGAGGGATGCTTGTCTATTATCTAGTTATGCCTTTAGCTATTAAGTTTTTTTTATCTTTTGAAACTATGGGTTCAAATACAAGTCTACCAATTCAATTAGAGGCAAAAGTTAATGAATACTTATCTTTAATAATGAGATTAATATTTGCTTTTGGAATTAGCTTTCAATTACCGATATTACTTAACTTACTTGCTAGAATTGGTGTAGTTAATTCAAAATATTTAAAAAAAACAAGAAGGTACGTTATCGTAATCATTTTTACATTAGCAGCAATTTTAACACCACCAGATCCAATAACACAGGTTGGTCTAGCAATACCTCTTCTATTACTTTATGAGTTGTCTATAATAACTGTACGATTCACTGAAAAAAAAGATAAAAGTGAGAACATAGAAGATGCTTAATTTAAAAGATTTAAGGAAAGATTTAGACGTTCTTAAAAAAAAATTTTTTGAACGAAATGTTGAATTTGATGTAGATAATTTTAATAGAAAAGATACATTGAATAGAGATTTAATTATAAAAAAAGAAAAATTAGAACAAGAAAAAAAAATTTTATCTAAGTCTAAAGATCAAGAAAATTTTAACAAATCAAAAAAAATTTCTGAAGAGATTTCAATTCTCACGAAAAAACAAAATGAAAGTCAAAATAATTTAAATGAGATCCTTTACTCTCTTCCAAATATAGCTCTTGATGATGTTCCAGTAGGAAAAGATGAAACATTTAATAAACTTATAAAAAAAATAGGAAATATAAAAAATTATAACTTTAAAGTTAAATCCCATGTTGAATTAGGTGCTAAAAATAATGGTATAGATTTCGAAACATCAATAAAATTATCTGGTTCAAGATTTGTAGTTTTAAAAGATAAAATCGCCATGCTTGAAAGGGCGCTAATAAACTTTATGCTAGATACACATGTTAATGAATTTAAATATTCAGAAATTTCGCCACCCTTAATTGTTAATGAAGATGTAATGTTTGGAACCGGACAGCTTCCTAAATTTGAGGACGATCAATTTGAAATAAAATTTGATAACACTGAACAAAGAAAATTTTTAATACCAACTGCAGAAGTGGTTTTAACAAATTTAGTAAGGAAATCAGTAATTGAAAAAAAACGGCTGCCAATGAGATTTGTAGCTTCCACACCTTGTTTTAGAAAAGAAGCAGGGAGTTATGGTAAAGATACTAAAGGAATGATCAGACAGCATCAATTTTATAAAGTTGAACTTGTTAGTATAGTTGAACACCTCAAATGCTCTGAAGAATTAGATCGAATGTTAAATTGTGCTGAAAATATTTTGATCAAATTAGAAATACCTTATCAAGTGATTTTACTTTCAACCGGAGATATGGGTTTCAGCGCTGAAAAAACTTATGATATTGAAGCATGGATTCCATCAGAAAAAAAATATAGAGAAATTTCTAGCTGTTCTTCGTGTGGAACCTTTCAAGCGAGAAGAATGGGAGCAAAATATAAAACGAATAACGGAAACGAATTTGTAGGAACACTCAATGGATCAGGTCTTGCTGTAGGAAGGCTTATGATAGCATTGATGGAAAACAATCAAAATGAAGACGGAACAATCACAATTCCAAATGTATTAAAAAAATACATGAATAATCAAGATAAAATTTAATTATAATTTGCTTGTTTATCCAAAGTTTTTAATATAATTCTTCTTTCATGAGTGGACAAGGAATAGCACAATTTATCCCCCTAATTTTAATTTTTATTATCTTTTATTTCTTTTTAATTAGACCTCAGCAAAAAAGAGTTAAGGATCATAAAGTTATGGTAGAGTCTTTAAAAAGAGGAGACGAAGTTATCACATCTGGAGGTATTATAGGTGTAGTAGAACGTGTTATGGAAGATGACAGAATAGAAGTTACTATCAGCGAAAATACAAAAGTTCAAGTTATCAGATCCACAATCACAAGCTTATTAAAAAAAGAAGAAATTAAAAAATAATTCTTTTTCGTGTTAAATTTTTCTAAGATAAATGTTTTAATAATCTATTTTTTATTTTTCATTATATCTATTTTTTCGTTACTAAATTTTCAAAATAAAGATAATCAAATTATTGAAAAAAAAATTAATTTAGGATTAGATCTTCAAGGCGGATCTTATTTGTTGTTAGAAATTAATTCTGACAATTTAATTGAAGAAAAAATTCAATCAAAAGTTATACCTATAAAAAAACTTTTGAAAGATAACGATATTATTTACAATAATTTTAAAATAAACAGTAAAAGTTTATCTCTTTCATTAGACAATATTGAAAAATTTGATTTATTATTTAATTCAAGAAAAAATAATTTAGTCAATCCATATCTAGATAACTATCGATCTTATGAGTTAGGATATAAAAAAGTCAG
>Ga0233438_10004520_pt1 | contig 12151 bp, 3 predicted proteins | sample SI_123_September_FD_182720 | JGI IMG/M metagenome (GOLD analysis project Ga0233438, IMG submission 182720) | Seawater microbial communities from Saanich Inlet, British Columbia, Canada - SI_123_September2016_10_MG | ecosystem: Environmental > Aquatic > Marine > Inlet | place: Canada: British...
GGTCGATCGACCTGGTTATAGATTTGAGGTGCGAGATGATGGTGCTCTGGTGCAGCACAAAAATGCAAAAGATCATCGCATCTATGGCGTTGATGGCTCGATCGTGGACGAGGCCGCCGGCAAGCAAAAAGTGGTGCGGGCCGGCGTAAAGCGCTAGAGAGTGGACTCAACGCGTGTTTTGCTCAAAATTTTTCCTGCTTGCAGGTCGACTTTCACGCGCACGTCATGAGGTCGGTCTCGCCCAGTGCAATACAAGACCGATCCCTCTATATTTTCTATTTCTAAAAAATCATCGGCAATATCGAGGGTCCATTGTCTGCCGTGCTCGTTCCAGAGCATGAGCGATTGTATGTCACCAATAAGCAAGCAATCCTGACCTGCAAGGCATATTTTTTGCAAGATCCAGACATAATCAAATTGATAAAAAATCGAGGGATTGTGCGGATCTACGATATGCAGCATGCCATTGGCGGCTACCGCAAACATTTTTTTGTCTGGCATCATAACATTGTCGCAAAGGGCAAAGTCGCCAAAGACGAAACGCCCTAGCCATGCAGGCCGGTCGTTTGTCTCGACTCTAAAAACCACCCCGTCCTTTCGGTATGGGCCATCAGGAAACATGATCTCAGGCTCCGTCTCCAGGCCTGTCAGCTCGGGCATGGCCAGGACCTTAAAGGTTGGGGCATGCAGATCGTGCCATTTGTTCACGACGACAAACTCCTGCTCGTCAGTCTCGTTACGCCACCATCATCAATACCGACATAAGAAACCGCTCCGCTTTGCATGTCGAGGGTCAGATCGCGCACCTGCACTGTCCTGGGCATCCAGTCCTGAGCACTGGGCTCGGTTGCAAAAAACGACTCCTCTCCAAAGGCGCTGCGATACTGGTGTATGCGGTGGCCGGTATTTAAGAAGGCCGCGCTGTACGCGCCTTCATTGGCTTCGAGATAGATATTACCAGTGGTCGGATCGACCACCAGAGCTGATAAGAGATAAAATTTTATATCGCCATCTACTGGTGACATCCATGAAAAAATAAAATCATCGCGCCCTTCTGCTTTTTTAATGATGCCACCATCGGCCATTGAGATGAGCTTTGGCCCTGTCGTGTCATAAAACACCTGCCAGAGCAAGGCACCACTCTCGGTGGTCACTCGTAGGGTCTCTGCTGGTGTCGATGTCTCATCGGCGGTCGAGGCAAAAATGGCATCGAGGATATTTGTGCTACTCGGTGCGTCTTGACCGGTTTGGATGCCCTCTCGGACCCGATATCTTTCAAAATCGGTCTCGTCTATCACTGACAAATCCGATAGCATAAACTTGCGGTCTCCATCCTCAAAATAGACAGACAATACCTGCTCCACTCTACTGCTATCTGGTCTGTCCACGCTGATGCCGACAGGATCGCCGCTAAAGCTATCGACTCCGGTGCCAGCATCTTGCGGCACAAAATCAAGAGCTCCGGTGGCCAGTAAAGTCTCTGCCGCTCCGGCCAGGCCACCGATATTTCCCTCTACATTTTTCTCTATCTTAACTCTCAGTCTCTGTCCTGACTGCTGTACCTGGGTTTGTGTAGGTGGTTTTATTGCCATCACTTCTGGTGGCAATAAGTCGGCCGCGCGGCCAAAGATTGACGAAATGCCGGATGACTGGCCGCTCTTGAGGTCAGAAATATAATCCCGGTACTTTTTGAGGTGGTCGGCCATGATACTGCCCGACTCACCGTTTTGGGCATCGTTTTTTTTGTCTACCAAGAGTTCGTCCTTTGCATTGCCATTGTTTTGCCAAAATCCAGGGCTATATTTGTGCCATTACTAGACCTCAGTCCGACCTCTCCACCCTGGGGCGGGTTTAAAAGCCTAATATACCCGGGCAGATTTTTTCTAGCGGCTTTATGCGAGGGTTTATGGGTAAGAACAATTTGCCTGAAAAGCATGCAGAGAAGGGCGGTGATCACCATGCCGCGAGCGCGCATTCGATCGTCGATGTGATCGGCAAGCCCTTTGTCAAAGCCGTCAACTACGTCAAGGACACCGGTGCCAAGATCTGCAAGCAATTTAGCAAAGCTGTCGAGAAGGGCCATCCCATACCGATTTCTTCGGGCAAGCACAGTGGCCGTATCGAGACCCATAAGGGCGAAAAGGCGGCGACTGCTCATAAAGCAGAAAAATCGCATGCCGGGGAAGGCGCCGCGAGGATGACGCCTCGTGAACGAGCAGACAAGGGCATCAAGACTTATCACGACGAGTCCAGCAAGCGCGACTACCACTACGATAAGCAAGGCCGTGTCAAAGAGGTCCATGCCGCTAATGGCACTGTCTCCAAGATCGAGTACAAGGGCAATGGACACGATGTCGCCAAAATTGACATGGTCAACGAAAAGACCGGGCGTGCTGTCATCGGCCGCATGGACCAAAACGGCGATCGTACGCATTTGACCGTGGACCAGCGTACTGGCGATCTCACTGCTGTCATCCGCGACAATTCATCAGTCGTGACTGAGGCGCATATCTCACCAGAAGGCGCGAGGTCGCTGGTCCGCCGAGACAATAGCGGCAAGCGTCTGGATAAGTCCATCTACGGCCCAGATGGCCAGCCTCTGTCTCACCTGAGATACAAGCATCATGTGGACAAGCACGGTAGAGATGCCGGTGTGACGGCTGATCAGGTCGATGCGCAAGGTCGTCTGGCGCACAGGTTTCGTTTTGCCGATCATAATTCCGTGGAGACGCAAAAGCCGCACGAACGCACTGATTGGCGGCGCTCTCAAGGCAGTGGCAAGGAGATCGAGACGCGCGATACCTACGATCTCAAAGGCCAAAAAGCAGAAAAGACCTATCACAGCCAAAAAACTCGCGATCTGGCTCATGGCGTGACTGAGGTGCAGGAGCAGTGTTTGCGTCACGGCCAGGTCTTTCAAGAAAAGAAGAGCCAGTTTGACCGTGATGGACGGCCACAGCGCCTGAGCTATCGCAACATGGATAACGGCATCGACGCGGCCTTTGCATTTGATAAAAACGGACGTCCTGTTGAAGTGGTCGGCAAGTTTGGCGATCAAGACGCCAAACGTCATAAAGACGAGCTATTGCAAGTCGCCCAACACGAGATTGCGGCGACCAGACTTATCAATCCTATTCGTCGAATCACTGAAGAAGAAGTACTAGCTAAGTCTCGTCCGACCGAGGCCCGCGAGGGCGATAAGGCCAACGGCGTACTGGCCTGGCGAGATGGCGACAAGATGGTGCAGGCGCGCGCGCGGGACGGCAAGATCTACGACTCTGCCAATAGGGTGATCGGCACGGTTAAGGACAATGGCGATGTCACCATTGGTGGTGCTAGATTCAATATCTTGCGCGATGGCAAGTATGGAGCCGTGTTTCATGGACAGGGCACTGATGGCGAGAGGCTAGACCTTTGCGATAGTCAGAGCAACGGTTGGGAGCTAAATGGCTTTTTTACAAACGGACGCCAAAAATTCGTCAGCGTAGGCTCCAATCTCTTTAAAGACGGTAGGTATTTTGGTCGCGTCAAAAACGACGGTACGATGGAGTTTGCTGCCGATCTCAAACAGAGGGAGCAAGATGGCACGTCTCTAGACAAGGTGCTTGGAGGCGGCTGGCAGTTTGTCGGAAATGATGGTGGTAAAGACAGAAAATTTGAGGTGGCTGGTGGCGCCAATGGCACCATAGTCCTCGGCAAGCCCGGAGAAGCCCATGGTGGCGAGCTGGACGTAAGATACAACATGCTTATCGATCGCAAGACCGGTCAGCAGGTAGGTACGATCGATGGAGTGCCTGCCGCTGGTGGCGCTGGATCGCGAGACATGCAAGATGCGCGAGTGGTGATCGACGGCAGGGAGCGCATGCTGTCAGATTATGATGGTGCGGTGTTTGACCTCAAAGATGCGTCCGGCCGCAAGATGAGAGGCGCAGTGGTTGGAGGGGCGGAGACCCAGGCGGATGGCTCCAGACGTCCAGATACTGGAGGCATCATCGATCTGGACAAATTGCTTATGCAGTCGACCAATCGTCGCAATCAGGCCAACAGTGCTGCACAGGCGGACGAGACGGATGCCATCAAGCGTCAGACTCTGGATTTGGCAGTAGCGCAGACAAAAAGAGACCATCAAGCGATCGATGCTATTTTTGCGGCAGGCAAACCAGCTGACACTGCTATGCTGCGCGACCTAAAAAAAATGGCCGATCTGGCCGACAATAACGAGCTAGATAGCGAAGCCCGCCTTAAAAAGGCCATAGACAATCCACAGCACGTGCTCGAGCGCGTACCTGCGCATGCTGACCTGAAATTGCGTATGCAGTCTCAAGACGGCGGCAGCATGGTCGAATTGCATGGTAGCAAAGGTATATTGCGCAGAGGCGACACCGTAGTTGGTAATTATGATGCATCCAGAGGCACCATGGTCTTGCTGGACGAGGCTGGTCGACCAGCCACTGCACGCATGTCGGACAAGGCCTTTGCAGGAGCCAGCATGCAGCTCACTTACACTGGCGATGATAAAAAGCACCATACCGCTTCATGGATCAACGATGGCCGTCAGAGACTAGTTAGTGTCGATCAGATGCGCAAGCAGGTTGCTCAAGAACGTGCATATGCCGAGCTCTGTGCTCGTGGCGTAATCGATCCCAATAGCGAGCCTCGGCAGCGTTTGGAGACGACCAAACGACTCGAACAAAATTTTGACAGGACTTTAAACGAAATCGAGGCCAACGGCGTCAAAGGAGTATCTTCAGAGGTCGACGATCACGGTCGACCTCTAGCGCATTCGGCTTTGTCGATGCTGCAGCTGGGTCCGAGCCAGTACGTCCGAGCCGAAAATTTTAGTGCACTGCGACAACATTCGGCCTTTGCGGAGCGCAAACAAAAGGGTATGGATATGCCGGCCCTGGGGACAGCGCAAGATTGCAAAAAGGTCGAGGGTGCCATACGTCTCGGCCACGACCATTATTACGTGACTAAGGGGCAGGTTTTTCAGACCCTCTACAAAGACAATGCCTGGCAGCCTGTGGGTAAGCCCGTGGGTACTCTCGAGCCTGGATATGTGCTCGATTTTGGTGGTCGTAAACAGTCTCTTGCTGGACGTGAGCAAGTGTTATTTGAGTTTAGTACCGATCGCAATAGCGACAAAAAATATCGTGTTGTAGGTGGCAACGGTCGTCTCGTCGATGCCAGCGAGTTGATCGCCGATGCAGAGGCCGCACGCAAGTCCACGCAGCAAGCCAGCCGTCTCTATCGCAATAGCGAAGGTTATGTCACGCTCGGAGTGCCTGATTATCTCATGGGTGGTCGTCGCAATCAGCTCGATCTGGTCGCATCTACGGTGGATCACCAAAAAACCGCCATGGGCAAGCAGCTCGATGTGCTCTTTGACAAAGGCTTGCATGGTGCGGATCTTTCAAGTGGCGAGATGCATCATGGCGTCGAGACTCTTGGACGCTACGCCAATGATCTGGGTCTGAGTACAAAAGATGCAAACGAGCTGTCCGATCAAGGCATCTCGATGCAAAAACAATCAAACGATGCGGTAGCCACTGTAGCCATGAGTGTCGTGCCTGGTGGTGCATTACGACTAGGCAAGGTCCTGGACATGGGGGCTTTGGGTACGACTGGCATCGCCGCCACTGGTGGTGGTGTCATTTCTGTCGTGTCTCGTGAGACAGTGGGCACTACTGCTGATGAGAGGGCTCGCAATTGGGCCGCCGGCAATTTTGAGGGGATGGCCTCGATGGTCGGTCAGGGTAGCCAAAAGATGCTGGATGAGACCAGGCTGGTTTCGGCAAATATCTTAAAACCAGACAATCTCAGAGCACTGGCCTCTGGTCCTGTCCTCAAGGCTTACGCTGAGCCTATGCTCAAGGAGCTTTCTATCCGCGGAGGCAGCGCTCTTGCGCAGACATTTGCCTTTGGCATGTCTGGCGCGGCCAGGACCGATGATTATAGTGAGCTGACTCCTGGCAAACTAGCCCAAGGTACCCTCCTCATGATGGCTGGCGAAGCCCTCGAATCAACCATTGGTCGCAAGGCGATACAAAAAGAGTTTACTCACGAAACCGAGCTGCTCTGGATGCGGCAAGCACAAAATTATGCCGAGCATGATGCCATCAGGTCGTTTAATGCTGCTTTCGTCAACAACTCGGTCAACAGTTTTATGGTGGCTCGACCTCAAGCAATAGAACAAGAAAAGCAGCACATCGCCGCTGAACGTGGTCTAGATCGGTCCATGGTTACTGATGAGGTTTTTGAGCGCTATAAGGACCAGAGCCGGATCAATGCGTATTTGCTCAACAGCGTGGCAGAAGCAGGATTAATTTCAACGATTTCTCACCCGATCAACTCTCGCCTTAGCGGTCTCATCAATCCTCATGATGTGTCGACTCCGCCAGGGCACGAGGGCGGCGAGGTTTTGATGCACGAGGGACGACCCAGACGCATTGTCGATGCTTTTGGCACTGAGGCCACTTTGACTTATGACGATCAGGGACGCCTGCATAGTATATTGGCGAGGTCCAATGATCAGTTCGATCATCTGCGCCGTATACAGGATAAAGAGAGCTGGCACATCGAGTCAGTCCGATTAGGCGGTGAGCGCACTCATACTGCCAGCGCCAGGTTAGACTTTAAAAATGGATTTAGCGTTGGTGCCGATGGCACTATTAGTTATACCGATCGAGATGGTGTCACTTATGCAAAGCGTCTGCATGATAGAGATTTTGCGGAGACCTCCACAAGCGCACCAGAGCTCATCGTCAATCACGATAAGGTCACAAAAATGGCCGAGTCTGCTCAAGATTTCGATAGCTTGGTCCGTGCTACAGTTTCAGATCTTAAAGCTCGCAATCATCTAGATATTGCGATGGATCATTTCCTCGAGCGCGTTGCTACAACAGACATGCCACACGAGCAGTTTGTCGAGGTTATGCGTCATGTCAACACTGCTCTCAGTCTGCCCGATGGCACAGCTGTGATGAGCAGGCATGACAGACAAAGGATTGCAGCCGATCTCTTGCTGGCTTGCGCCAAGCCCACCTATTTGGTGCAAGAGCAGCGATCGACTTGTCTCCCGACTGCGGCTGCAGCCCGTCTTTTGACTGTTGATCCGGCTCAAGGTGCAAGGATCGTTTGCGAGGCAATGATATACGGCAAGGTAAAAATGTCCGATGGTGCTGAGATCATCGTGCGGTCCAACGAAGACCTGCATCATTATGACAAAGACCCGACCCTATCTCTATTGGAGCATGCCCTCATTGGCGCAGCCTATCACGACAGGACCAGTTATAAAGGCGTCGATTATGCACCTGGCCAGATCGGCTACTACAAAGATCGTCTGGTCGATATCACTCAACCTGAGCCAGTGCCTATAGAAAAGACGGCAGGCCCTAAGATACGCGCAATCGATCTACAAAAAGGCTATCAGAGACTGACTGGCGACACGAGTGAGTTTGTCCTCCAAAATCGCTTGCTTGCGCGGAGTGAGGCATCTGTTAAAGACAACAACAATATTTTTGCGAGTCCATATGACCTGGCAGAGCGCTTTTTGGCTCAAGCCCACAATAAGGACGGTCCTCTGCTCCTGGCTGTTGATGCCAGTCGAGAGCCGTTTTTGACTGACCTGGGTGGATATGCTGGCACGGCATCGCATATGGTGTCGGTGATCAAAATAGAGTTTGATGACCATATGGGGCATCTGCCTGCAAAAATGCCCGCCGATTTTGACCCTGATCACGTTTACGTCACTATCGACAATCAATGGGGCAAGGATGCAGACAATCCCTTCAAAAAGGTGAGATTGTCCGATCTTTTTCAAGCTACTAAATATGATACCGATCTCGATTATCTCAAATACGTCGAGCACCAGGTAGGCAAATACCCAAATGATCCAGCCTACCAGCTGGATTTGATCCATGCTCGTTATCAAAACTTTGGCAAGGGAGATCTGCCGTCTGCCTTGTTGCTGGAGGATACTACCAACTGGATCAAAGCCTATCGCGATCGACACCCCAAAGGTAGCTATGAGACTCTCCAAGAGCTTAAAGAAATGCAAAAGGCACAGTGGATCCTCGATTGCATAAAAAAACGAGAGTCGTTAGAGTATCCCCGAGATCGAGTAGACGACTCTGCTCCAGAGTCGGTGCGCGTGTCTAGAATTGCCAGACGCGAAAGACCACAAACCACATCTCTTGATGCATTAGCATATGATGCCCATGTGGTTTATCCTCGGCATTTGGAGCGAGATCGTGCCCTTTTTGCCGAAGCCCAATCAGCACGCATCAAAGCGACAACCTGCGAAAAGACAGGTGTGCCTAATAGACTGGCATTTGATCAAGATATGGGGAGGTACATTCGCCAAACTGCCCTGGCCGGCAAGGAGCATTTTAAGCCTATCGTAGTGACCAATATCGACCTAATCGATTTTGGCAAGGTCAACAAGCAGTTTAGTCATGCGCTAGGCGATGTGGCGATCCAGCAGTACAGTCAGCAAGCGCTCGCTCTATTAAAAGATAACCATATCGATGCAACTCTCTATCGCCCAGGTGGTGACGAGTTTGTGCTTGTCACTCATGATGTCTCTCAGGCAGAGGCTGCAATGCGGCTGCTACAAAATATCCGCGTGGTCTTTAGAGACAACCCTGCCGCAGAGACATTTACAAATGCCCTTGGACAAGTCGTACACAAGCCTGATGTGCTTGTCTATACCGATCCCGAAAGGCTCGCAGATGATCATAGACGGTATCACGATGGTGGCAGATCGGGAGCGGATGTGTCCAGGGATCTCATCGTCTGGCCTTCGATGGGGGGCGTCACGACCCGTTATGGCGAGACCATGACTCAATTAGCCCAGCGTGCCGATATTGCTATGTATGCAAATAAGACCATGCTCAAGGCCGCAAAGGGTACACATGTATTTACCCAAGCAAGCGATATTCAGATGCTCGATCCCTATGTCGGTCATATCGAGCCTCATGTTGTCACCAAAGACAGGCGCAATAAGGATGACCGTCGTAATGACTATGACTCGACCGAGCAATTTAAAAATGACTTTGAAATGCGCGAATTTTACCTTAATAAATTGCGCGTAGAGAGGCTCACAAATCTACCGAATGATGCTGAGACTCGCAAGACCTTGCAGCAGGAGCTGGACTCTTTGGAAGCCGGACAAAAATTGCACATAGTGCGATTTTCAACCGATAATTTTAAACAGGTCAACGATAGGCTCGATCACTCTGCTGGAGACGAGGTGCTCCGGTTTATCGGCAAATATGTGAGCCAGGGACTCGATGGCCAATTTCACAAGTCTTATAAGTATGGCGCTATCGACGGTGACCCAGTCATCTTTGTCAAAAATCCACAGGACTTTAAGCATCTCCAGGATGTTTTAGATAGGACTGTCTATTTTGTAGACAAGGACGGCAATGTTAAGACCACTGGTGATACCACAAAAGATGTAAGGATTGGATTTAGTCATGGGGCACTGACACTCGAAAGACACCAACCATTGGATGCTCAGCTAAAAGATCTGTCCACTCGTCTCAATGACTGCAAAGATCAACACGAAGCCGAGGGCCGGAGGGATCCCAGAGAGGCGCCAGTGCATCATTACGTGCCCGAAATCAATTACGATGCCGCGCGACGAATATATTTTGAGCATCCCGATCTAGCTCAGTTGAGCGATAGCGGTCGTTTGGTCCTGCTCAAAAAGCATGCTCTTTTAGAAGATCACAAAATGCTCGATCCCCAAATCATCGGGACTTTTGACCGTAATATAACCGAGCTCAAAAAGCAATGGGCCGACCAAAACCATCAGCAGGCTCAAATCAAAAAAAACAGCGAACCAGGGCTTTTGTCATCCTCAATCATTAAAGCGCAGAGACAATTGCAGCTGCAAAGCGTCATGCAAGATTTAGGTAGGCAGGTCGGTATCGACAATGTCCAATTGCGAGTGGTCGGCGACAATCATCTCCCTGGTCGGGCAAGGATGGCATACGATCCTGGCACAGGGACGTTTCTCATACGTCAATCCGACATCCTCAAGACCAATTGGCTGGATGCTCAATACCTGTATCACGAGATGATCCACGCCGAACAGGATGTATTGATGGCCAAAGTAGAGCTAGTCGACGCGGCTCGCAAAGCTGTATCGGATCAGGTCAAAGGTATCGGCATGTCACCTGAGCTACATCGAGAGATGTATATCAAAGAGATCGACAAATATGTAGATGATCTTGCCCAACGTGCGCGTGCTGCTGCCTCTGATCCAGGTCGTCAGGATGCAAGATCAAGATCCCTAGCCTTTATCTCAGACAATCTGATCAAGGCCCGGGATGATGGTTGGTTCGCTCGCAATTATAATGATCAAAATGACGCATTCCGAGCTCGCGTCTTACTCAATGCTATACATAATCCAGTCAATGTATCGGCTGCTCTCTACAAGGTTTTGGTCCAGGAGTCAGCTTTTGAGCGCAACAAGCCCTATCTGCAAGACCTAGATGTATTTATGGAGCAGATCCTGGACAAAGATTTAGGCCGCCAAAAGCAGATCGAGCTTTTTAGATATGATTTGCTGGATCCAAAATATGATCGCGATAATAGCGGCCCTGCCAAACACGAAAAGGCAGCTATTAGAAAAGATTTGCAAAAGCTCGTGCAGGACTATCAGCAAGACCCTCTCAGTCATAAGGACAAGCTCGCCGATAGATTGCATCAGATCTTGTATCGAGCCATGCAAGAAGGCCGCGTCCAAAAAGAGCGACTGGCATGGAAAGCCTATATTGGCAATGCACATGAGCTGGAGGCCAATTTTATCGCGCAGCAATTTGAAAAGGTCGCGCGTGACAACGGTGCCTTTAGGCAGCAACAACCTGATAAGGACAGGTGGGGCACTCGCGCGCATTTTGCCAATCAAAATGTAGACGGTACTCACGATGCTGCCGGTCGACGCCTGTGGCATGCCGAGACTGGTGGCGATCCCACCCCAGCTCATATGGTGGATTTATTGCAAGGGCTAAAGGATGCATATTTGCATGGCCAGACTGACTTGGATATTGCCAAAGTCCTGGACGAGATCAAAGACTACGAGCCGCATGACGAACAATTAGACATCCTCGAAACTGTGATCATAAAAGATAGTGCATCTACAAAAGGCCGTGACGGCCAGCCCCCTGAGCATCGTCAAAGTCATGGCGACATCCCGTCTAGCATCACAGATCATCGGCAAGAGCTGGATCCAGGCAAGACTACCGGCCCATCGATGCACAATCTCGACCCGCTCAATCAGGCAGCCAGAGACCAGGCGGCAAAAATAGAGGCACAAAGGTTGCAGAAGATCGAGGAGGCAAAAAAATTTAGGCCAGGCGGACCAAACAATCTAGGCATTTGACCTGATACATCCAGGACAAAATGTATCCGTCCCTTGCAACATTAAATGGTCTATACAGACTTTTCTTTCATTACGAGACATAATTACCGTCGGTAGTGCTTGACCACCGGCACAACCCGCCACGGGTTAACCAATGTGATAATTTTAGTGGCTGCAAATCAGGTGGTAAGGGAACTGCAAGATTTTTTCCCATAACATACTTCTCTTTCTCTCTTGCCCGCCTGGAGCCATTTTTCAAAGATATGCATTCAAGTCCCACCACTCCTGCACCTTATTCCACTTTTCCGGGTACCGAGGGCTTAAGCACTTTTAATGCTGGCCTGTCCGCTGCAAGTCCAAATGCATTTGATGGTCGCAATATCCTTTTGACTGGGGCTACCGGGCTAATCGGTGGAGAATTGCTCAAGGCGATAATCGAGCGCTATAACCCAAACGCCATATATACATTGGCACGTGGGCGGCACAATGCTACTCCAGAGTCGCGTGTAGTCACCAGGCTCGCCCATTGCACCAAATCGATACCTGAGTCTTTGCAGGTCATCGAAGGCGAGCTCACTACAGCCAATTGCGGTTTAAATCCGCAAGTGTACAAAACCATATGCGATACCACTGAGGTCATTCTGCATTGCGCTGCCGATACGAGTTTTCTTGATGGCGCAGGAGTACTCGAAGCCAACATCGAAAGCGTTCGCAATATCTTAGAGATGGCAAAGCAATGTGCTAAAATGCCTCTCTTTGTTTATGTCAGCACTGCCGCTA
>Ga0233438_10004523_pt1 | contig 12149 bp, 2 predicted proteins | sample SI_123_September_FD_182720 | JGI IMG/M metagenome (GOLD analysis project Ga0233438, IMG submission 182720) | Seawater microbial communities from Saanich Inlet, British Columbia, Canada - SI_123_September2016_10_MG | ecosystem: Environmental > Aquatic > Marine > Inlet | place: Canada: British...
CTCGCCCAACCGCTAACTGCATTCCCACTGGTATAGAGCTGGTCGATGTCGTAAGCCGCCCAGCCACTAACAGCATTACCACTGGTATATAGCTGGTCGATGTCGTATGCCGCCCAACCGCTGATAGCATTACCACTAGCGTCTACCTCGTTATCGACATAAGCCCTTGCCCATCCGCTCAAGCTCCCAGCATTTATTTCTATCTGAAAACTATCAGAATTGGAATAAGTGTCAATTCCCGACATCCCTATTATTCCAACTCCCATTAAATTTGTTACTTCTAAATCTTCACCGGCCTGTCCATATAAATCCCACTGGGTGAACGTGATGGCAGTGTCAATCCTAGTTTCAAGATATCCGCTTAAACTACCAGGGTTAACTTCCAGCACATTAGTGTTGCTATTATAATAAGTATCTACTCCAGACAAACCGCTTACGTGAACATATTGACCCAATGTAATTTCTTCATTACTCCCCTTGCCGTCTGATATAAACCACGACCCTATTCGACTACCGTTAAATTTCAAAGTCCCGGCATCATTGTATAGAGTGTTGGTGGTTGAAGTTGGAACTCCATTTTCTAAAACAACGCCGCTAGAAACGTTAACAGACGTACTGTATAACCTGTTAATTCCGCTGTCGTAATAGAAGAATGTATCAGTCTGAACGGCAGCAGCCACGTCGGAAGCGACTGTTGTGACAAAGGGTACACCACTTAGCTGTGCATTTGCTTCTAGCTTTAGATCCCCGCCACCTAGCTTGGACGAACCCAACTGCACCAAGACCGAACCATTATTTGAATGACTCCTTACGCAATGTCCAATTCTAACCTTATAGTTTGGTATCGTTGGAGATGTTGATACTCCAGACCCTATAAGCGTTTCTGAAAGAAAGACCTCGTCTCCATCGGAGTAGTGAGACGTATCAATATTTCTAACTAAGCCATAAGTGGTCACATACCCAAACGAGTTATTCTCTATATCGTGTGTCGTAACCCCTACTACCTGACTGTTAGATTCAGTGGTAGCAATCGCTCCTGATATAGTTGGGGCAGCGTTTCCGTGTGAACCGTCTATCAAAACCGCCATACCATTTGTTATAGTCGCCCCTGTATTATTTCTAGCCCTTAGAAATTCTTCCTGACCAAGCTGTAGGGCAACATCTGATTCATCATTATAAAGGGTTAGGGTGTGGGTATCTTGATCGTAAAAAACAACGCCTTCCTGGTGAGGTGGCTGTGAGGATAACACATTCATATCTAAAGCATCTAAGACACCACTTTTAGCCTGTACGTTAAGGGATGTTATGATGTTTTCATCTGTAGACCAGGCGTCTGTAGAGCTTTTCCATACCCACTTCTTGTCGGTGTCTGTAGACTTTACCACAATTCCCGCGTCGTCAATGTTTCCATCGTCAAACTGGGCTGTGCCACTCATTGAAGCTAGTTCAAGTTGCTTGTCCCATATCGTGACATTGCTTGAATCTATGAACGTAACATCCCCTTGAACGTCCATAGTACCACTAACAACCACGTTACCACCAACCGTAACGTTACCAGAGACATTAGCCTCGCCGTCAATGTTTAATCTTTTGTTTGTTTTATCCCAAGTAACACTGGGGTCGTAATCAAGTATGTTTTCTGTTGCCCAAAACGCAATACCGCTATGCTGTGGGCCACTTAGTTGTCCCAGCCCAGAAGCCGTAAATACTGAATATTTTCCCGGATAAGTGGCAAAAACTTCTTTTGGAGATCCGTCTGGAAAGGAAACTTTGTTGTTCCCATTGGTACTCTGAAACGGGAACCTAACTATAGCTTTGTTTGACCCATCTAGTATATACTGACCTGAACCAACTTCATACCTTGTTCCGTCTGCAATCGCATAAAAAACCACATCGTTGTAGGAATAATAATCACCAAAAGCACTAAATCCATCAGCGGCACCGTTTAAGACAATGTTTCCGTCTCCCACGGTTACGCTGTTTTCTTTGATTCTTTCGAATAGATGTATTTTTTCCATTTTTTTCCAATTGCCATAAAGGTATTATTGATTATCGTGGTATTATACACGTTTTTAGCCCATTAGCCAAAAAGCCCCTGGGTTAGTTACCTGCTTAAAAGTTGTAGTCAGTTTAGCGCCATCGTTCTCAATGTTGCTGTCCGAGCCGATATAATCTGGATGGTAACAGATCAGATACCTACTTTGAGTACTGCCTAGTCCGGGGTCGCTACCTCCCGCCACCCTGTCATCCCAATTGGAAAATGTCATCAATATTTTAGTGAAGCCATCCTTATTGATGACAGATTGTCCAGCAGAATTCAGTGTGAATGTATTATAGGACTGTCTAACGTCAGTACTAGACATGTAGAAACTTGATTTTGCAGTCGATAGGGCGGGTTGGCCGTAAATAGAACTGTAAATATATTTGAGTTTATGATCGGTATTACCAGACCAGTAATCCCTGTGCATCGAAACGGGATCGCCTATCTCCCATTCTTCAGCCAGATCTTTAGACGAAAATATATTTATCTGAGCTGAATTCGAAGTTGCGCTGCCTTCGGATTTTATTGGGATTTCAACCGTGCTCGTTGCAGAGGTGTCTACTTCGCCTGATAACGCACTCGTGTCAAAATAATATCCCTTTATGGCAATTTGTTTATAATTATATTTGGATATTCCATTAATAAGTGATGTGGAGCTAGTTGATTGAAAAAACGGGGCTTTTTTTGCGTACCCTACGTTACCAGCAGCATTGCTAGCCCCTCCAGTTCCATGTGCATCTTCTTCCATCATGTCGATATACCTCTGGGTTGAGGATACGGCGTTGCCCCAGTGACCGCCCTCGCTGATCTTTCTGTTTGTCCAGAAATCACGACCCGGACCTGGCCAATCTGTCACAAAATCATTATCTGTAAATAAATAAGAGCCATCTGAAATAGCCTGCTGTATATAATCTCTGGGAATTTTTTTTGTGGCCCTGACCGTTTCCCCGTCTGATAATATAACACAATTAAGTTCTATGTCTCTAATCTCTTGGATTTCTTCTCCGTCTTCATCAGTCGTGTACCACCAACACTTAGGTCTTCCAAGAAAACAACCTCTAATTTGCGAATCTCCCCTAGCTATAAAAGCCTCCTGACCAACAAGATTAAAATAATCTCCAACATTACCATACCAGGGTCTAACGCCGCCCACCATAGCTTTTGCTGTGTTACTTCTCATTAAGAAGCTATATTCAACATTTTCACTATCTCCGGGTGGCATTTGTTTAATCGCCACTATCTTATTCAAGCGGGGTCTCGTTCCCGAAAATGTCCCCATTCTTAAATCTGCTCCGTCCCAAGCGTCACTGTAGAGCATTACATTTGGATTGTTTGGGTCTATGGTTCCAGTAACATTATGTTGGGTTTCAACACAAACCGACAACTCAAGGGCCGGTTCGTTGTTTTCGCTTCTCCCGTCTATACTACTTCTAATAATCGAAAATTGAGAGTCAAATAAGATATCCGTCCACCCTTGGGACGACCCTGGAAGTTGGACATTCAGGTTTTGCTTTGTGACGGTGCCGTCTGGAAGTATAAGGTTTGATATTTTATCCCAGGAATATCCGGGTTTTTTGTAGTTAGTCCACCCCATCGTGGTCACAGACTTAACCCTTTGAGAGTCAAGTCTTTCTGTGTCAGTATTATAAGAATGTGGCTGCATAGTTGTCCTCGTTAGTAAAGATCCGCTGCAATTAATATCCCGTCATACTTGTCAGAACTCTGAGTATCTGTAGCATGGCCCTCAACCTTAACAAACCCAATTAGAGTTATGTGATTGGCTGTTGACCCGATAGTCGGTGGTGTACCATCGCACCAGTTTATGTTTGAAAAGCCCCAATTGACGGTTCCGTTTCCAGTATAAGAAGGTTGTTTGAGTCGAAGCACAAATCTCTGACCCAGGGCTACGTTGTCAACTGCTATTGTTCGGCTTTGGCTAGCGGTCAGATCTATTGTGTGAAAATTAGCTACGTCCATGTCGAGGGTATATGTCGTACCGTCTACCCCTGGCGAATCTATAGCCTCTTTAATCGCCTTCTTGACGGTCACAGCTCCGTTACTAGCAAGCTGGATCGCATCAGTCGTGGTCACAGACCCTATATACCCGTTATTTGCCACTATATAACCATCAGCAGATAGTGTTCCACCAATAGTGTCGTCGTTGTTGTTAACTAGGAACGAACCAAACGAACCTTGCGTCCAGCCACTAACAGCCGTTCCGCTGGCGTCTATCTTATTAATAAGCGCGTTGCCAGTACCAATAATGGTGCTATCTGCCCAACCGCTAATGGCCATACCGCTAGCGCCTACTGTTCCAATGGGGTCAACCCCAAGATGAACCTGTGCGCCAGACTGATCTCCTGATGCAAGAAGGTCTCTCATGAAAGAGGTAACCGTGCCGGTAGCCGCAGTCGAAGAAGAATCAAAGTATACAAATTTATCGGCGGCGGGTGTAACGGTGCTGATATAATCTAAGATATTAGTCTGATCCTGGAAGGATGCCCAGTCAGTCCCGTTTGAATAGTACAACCTGGGAGTAGATAGTGTGCTATCTAATATCAAAGACCCTTTGTTTGTGCTCGCAAAAACTTGAGATCTTGATCTATCGGCTGCAATTAAAAGTCCATTGTTATTTACAATTGAACTATCAACAAAACTAGTGCTGGCTTGGTAGACCCTTACAGGACTTTGGTCGCCATCGACTGCGTCCCAAGCTTCAGAATAAGAACCACCAACCACCACCGAGTTGCCATCACTACTCAACGAAACGTTAAGCCCGATCTTTTCATCAGCCGCTTCGCCGTCTATATCGTCACCTTGCTGTACCCAGAATTTGGTACTCGCTCCCCATGACTCGCCTCCGGTTATGATAACCGGCACTCCAATAGCCCCTGTCGTATCGTCATTTCCATAAGCATACTGGTTTGTGTTCCCACTGTTGTATTCATCCTCGGTTATTGTTTTATACTCGTAAACCCTCACATGGCCAGCATTCGTCCCACCGTCATCATTCCACGCCGAACCAATTGCCACTATACTACCATCACTACTCAACGAAACACTTTGCCCACTATGATCATCAGCCGCTTCGCCGTCTATATCAGCACCCAAACGGTTCCACCCAATAGGCCCAAAGTTTGGAAGGGTCTGGTCGGTCACCGCCGTATCTTTGTTCGCGTCGTACTGATAAACCCTCACGTGGCCAGCATTAGTCTGGTAGCCAGGTGTGTTCGTATACACCCCAATCGCCACGATAGTACCATCGTCACTCAATGAAACGCTTTGTCCACTCATACCCCCAGTATCTTCACCGTCTATATCAGCACCCAGGCGATTCCACCCAACAGGCCCGAAGTCTGAAGCCGTCTGGTCGGTCACCTCTGCATCTTTGTCCGCGTCGTACTGATAAACCCTCACATGACCAGAATTGTGACTACCACCATCATTATAACGCGCCCCAATCGCCACAATACTGCCGTCACTACTCAACGAAACGCTATACCCACTCAGGTCGCCGCCACCTTCACCATCTATATCACCACCCAACCGATTCCACCCGATAGGCCCGAAGTCTGAAGCCGTCTGGTCGGTCACCTCTGCGTCTTTGTCCGCATCGTACTGATAAACCCTTACGTGACCAGCGTCGGTGAGAGCGGTGCCGTCCCGAGACGGGTCATTCTCAATCGCCCCAATCGCCACGATAGTACCATCGTCACTCAACGAAACACTAAACCCACTTTGATCACGATTAATTTCACCGTCTATGTCAGCACCCAACCGATTCCACCCAATAGGCCCGAAGTCTGAAGCTGTCTGGTCGGTCACCTCTGCGTCTTTGTCCGCGTCGTACTGATAAACCCTCACATGACCCTTGTTTATTCCATCACTATCATTATTATACGCCCCAATCGCCACGATAGTACCATCACTACTCAACGAAACGCTATACCCACTCATGTCGCCAGCACTTTCACCATCTATATCAGCACCCCTCTGCACCCAGGCACTGCCATTCCAAGCATAAACCCTCACATAACCAGAACTGGTGGATTGTCCATCATCAACACCCGCTCCAATCGCCACCACATTACCATCACTACTCGAAGAAACACTGCCGCCGCCACCGAATGATACAGTTGGGTCTAAGGCTATGTCGTCACCCTTCTGTTCCCACCCAGCGGACCTGTTCATCGAGATAGCGTCTGAAATCAATAATCCGGCAGACTGGCTGACGCCTGGCAAAAGCTGTAGACCGGGAGTGCTGGATGTTGTAGGTTTAATTGAAAGTGTTGCCTCTTGGGTCTCAGCTAGGGTTCCAGTCGCCCCTATTCTGTAACACCCGTCATCAGATTTGCCCGTAAAGGTATTACCTATTTGGAAACCGTGATCTTTGGCGCCGTCAGACCATTCTGATTCTAGCCATCTATCTTCGTTGCCCGTGCCAGTTATTATGAATAGGTTGTTACTAGTTCTTACATCTTGACCGGCTCTGGGGCCAATAAATATATTGTCGGTAGAGTGTATATCGTCCCGTGACCCTGCTTGTTTTCCGGCCTCCCAACCGATAGCTATAGACCTATCTATACCGCTCATTCCATACGCACAGTTGTCGCCCAGGGCAACCAACTGGTTTGTTCCACTAGCCCAAGCACCACAGCTTAACCCTATTGAAACATCGGAGGAAATATCGAAAGTGCGAGCACCCGCACCGTAGCCAAGGAATACAGACGTACTTATATCTTTTGCTAAATAACCAGCATTTGGGCCAGCCAATGTGGACCAGGCGATACCAGAAGCCTGCCAGCCAGCCTGATAGCCCATAATGTCAGATTGAAGTATGCCCTTAGCGTTCCAGGCCGCTATGTGGCCAGCCACGGTAGACTGATCGATGTTTTTTGAATTTGCCAAGGTTGCATAACCAATTGCAACTGAATCTGATATATCCGACTGTGATCCAGCACCAACCCCCAGGCAGGAGTTCGTATCTCCACTCGAACCCAATCCTGCGTATGCTCCTATGAAATTGTTTCGCCCAGTAGCAGCAGTAGTGCCGACAGCGCCTGATCCAGCAAGATAGCCAATAGCGTTTGTATTCGCTTGATGTCTTGATGCACTGCCCGCTCTGTATCCTATAAGGTTAGCAAAATCTGAGTTGTATTCGCCCACAATCTCAGAGCCGACTTTAACAATGTTGTAGTTTCCTGAACCGATTTGAACGGCGTCGAAGTTTCCAGTACCTGCGGTGTTTAATTCGTATCCAACTAGTTCTAGTCCGCTTCCGGCTGTATTTCTAGTGTTTTCAAAGAAGCCACTAATAGCGTTCCCACTAGTATATAGCTTGTCGATATTACCCCAGGCCCAACCGCTAACCATGCTACCGCTGCCATCAATCTTGGTGTCCAGCCTGTTAATTTGGCTGTTTGCCCAGCCACTAATCGTGTTACCACTAGCATAAAGCTTATCGATATTGCCCCAGGCCCACCCGCTGATAGCGTTACCGCTTGTGTAAAGCTTGTCTATATTACCCCAAGCCCAACCGCTGACCATGCTGCCGCTACCATCAATCTTGGTGTCCAGCCTGTTGATTTGGCTGTTCGCCCAACCACTAACCGTGTTGCCGCTAGCATAAAGCTGGTCGATGTCGTATGCAGCCCAACCGCTAAGGCTTCCAGCGTTGACTTCCATAGTATTATTGGAAGGGTTGTAGTACGTGTCTACACCAGACAGTCCGCTTACAACAACGGTGTGTTCTCTTATATTATCAGAATGACCACCGCCGTCGTCTATCGTCCAGTTAGAGTATGAAACGCCACCATCAAGAGTGCCCTGCATCCAACCGCTTAGTGGGTGCGCGCTAATTTCTAAAACATTGTTTGAGTCTGCATCTTGCTTAAGGTATGTATCAATCCCAGAGATTCCACTTACAATAATATCTTCATGATCACCAATTTCAAAATCAATAAAGTTATCTGATTCTGCATTGTAACTCTGTAGGTGGAAATGGGTAAAAGCTCCAATTGCAACAATTTTAGCGTTGGCGTAATCGACAGCCCAGCCACTAATGAGGGCGCCGCTAGCGTCTATCTTGTTATCTATATTGTTGCTATTACCTTGCGCCCAACCGCTAACCGACATCCCGCTAGCACCTACATCTCCCGCCACGGTGGTTAAGAAGTTTGCGTCGTCGCCAATGGCTGCGGCTAGCTCGTTCAATGTGTCAAGGGTTGCCGGAGCACTATCTATGAGATTTGCGATAGTACCCCAGGCCCAACCACTAATAGCGTTTCCGCTGGTGTACAGCTTGTCGATATTACCCCAAGCCCAACCACTAACCGACATCCCGCTTTCACCGATGTCATTAGCCAGTATGGTGCCGGTACTAACAATCCTGTCTGAGATTCCGCTTAAGTTACCATCCGCCCAACCGCTAATAGCGTTTCCGCTAGTATACAGCTTGTCGATATTACCCCAAGCCCAACCACTAACCGACATCCCGCTTTCACCGATGTCATTAGCCAGTGCTACGCCAGTATTAACAATAGTACCATTCGCCCAACCACTAACCGACATCCCACTTTCACCAATATCGTTAGCCAGCGCCACTCCAGTATTAACAATAGTGCCATCCGCCCAACCACTAATAGCGTTGCCACTCGTGTAAAGCTTGTCGATATTGGTCCACGCCCAACCGCTAATAGCATTACCGCTGGTGTAAAGCTTGTCGATATTGCCCCAAGCCCAACCGCTCACAGCATTACCACTGGTGTAAAGCTTGTCGATGTCGTATGCAGCCCAACCACTAACCGACATCCCACTTTCACCTATGTCGTTAGCCAGTGCCACGCCAGTATTAACAATAGTACCATCCGCCCAACCGCTAACAGACATGCCGCTAGCACCTATACTTCCCGTCATAGTGTTGAAAAAGTCTGCATCATCACCAACGGCTGCGGCTAGCTCGTTCAATGTGTCAAGGGTTGCCGGAGCACTATCTATGAGATTTGCGATAGTACCCCAGGCCCAGCCACTGACGGCCATGCCGCTTTCGCCTATGTCGTTAGCCAGTGCAGTACCCGTACCAATAATTGTGGCATTTGCCCAACCGCTGATAGCATTACCACTGGTGTAAAGCTTGTCCAAGTGGTTCCAAGTCCATCCACTTAATGGGTGTGCGCTAATTTCCATAGTGTTTGTGGTCGTATTATAATTGGTATATACGCCAGAAATACCATTAAATTTTACGGTATCTGACGACTCTATGTTTTCAACGATATCAAGTTGGTCTTTTATCGTCCAGTGTGTGAATGCAGTTGTATTAGATAGATAAACCTGGTTGTCGATATATTCTCTAGCCCATCCACTTATAGCATTGCCACTTGTGTAAAGCTTGTCAATATTAGTCCATGCCCAGCCACTAATAGCGTTGCCACTGGTATAAAGCTTGTCTATGTTACCCCATGCCCAACCGCTAATAGCGTTGCCACTCGTGTAAAGCTTGTCGATATTGGTCCACGCCCAACCGCTGATAGCATTACCGCTAGTATACAGCTTATCGATATTGCCCCAAGCCCAACCGCTGATAGCATTACCGCTAGTATACAGCTTATCGATATTGCCCCAAGCCCAACCACTAACCGACATCCCGCTTTCACCGATATCATTAGCCAGTGCTACGCCAGTATTAACAATAGCACCATTCGCCCAGCCACTGACAGACATGCCACTTTGGCCTATGTCATTAGCAAGCGCCGTGCCAGTACCAACAATAGTACCATCCGCCCAACCGCTAATAGCATTGCCACTGGTGTATAGCTTATCGATATTGGTCCACGCCCAACCACTAATAGCGTTACCACTGGTGTACAGCTTGTCGATATTGCCCCAAGCCCAACCGCTAACAACGTTACCACTGGTGTATAGCTTGTCGATGTCGTATGCAGCCCAGCCACTGACAGACATGCCACTTTGGCCTATGTCATTAGCAAGCGCCGTGCCAGTACCAACAATAGTACCATCTGCCCAACCGCTGATGGCCATGCCACTAGCGCTAATTTTGCCGTCTAGTATTCCAGACAACTCACTCGGATCGATAGTAAAGGTAGTAAGAGAAGAATCGACAGAAGAATAGACGGAAACACCGCTAACTCCACTGATTGATATCTGATCTCCTTGATGTATATTTAATACGTTTGCATCGTTAGCGGAAACATCAAACATGTTACCAACGTTAAACTCAATACCATCGTGTAGCGACAAGCCGCTTCCGGCCCGATAAGCCCCACTAATAACGCTAAGGTCATTGAATATGATACCACTTACATCCAACTTCTCATCTGTTGTCCAGGCGTCTGTAGAGTCGCGCCAGGTCCACTTTTTATCACCCTGAGTAGACTTTATTACAAGACCACCATCGTCAACATTTAAATCGTTATACTGAGCAGTTCCACTCATTGACGCAAGTTCAATCTGCTTATCCCATATCGTAACATTGCTAGAGTCTATGTAGGTAACGTCACCCTGTATATCAACATTGCCCGTTACTTTTATGTCACCGCCAATATAAACCGTACCAGTTATTTTTGTATCTCCATCAACATCTAACTCAACAGTTGGTGTTTTTTTGTTTATACCAAGAAAGTTGTTGTATGAATCCCATACAAAGTATTCATCTCTATCTAAAATCCCGCTGCGATGGAAAAATGCTATACCACTTTGTATAGCAGACTGGTTTGGGGTATCATCTTTTTGTATTAGATAATAATCTGACAAATCTGGAATATCACCAGCAACCAACCCTCTAAGCGTCGGATAGTTCTCATCGCATCCCCCAACACAATCCCCACTCGGAGGACCAGCTAAAACATTACCAGCCTGAGCCTTTTTCAGATAAATATGTTGACTTACATGGCCACTTAACGCAAGAACGCCTGTAGCCGTATTCAGTATTTGATTTCTAACAAAGGGTTCTAACTGCCTACCACCACTATAGCTAGGGTTTACCCCAGAAAACAATATGCCAGAATCGCCAACGATAAAGCCGGAAGCTCTAACTTGGGAATAAGCTTCTAAACCACCCACATCGATAGCATACCCTGGGGATGCCTGGTGTATTCCTAGATTATTACCCTCTTTATCCCAAACTATATTTTGGTCATAATTAAGAACCTGAGAACCACCCCAAAATGCTAATCCGCTATTTTGTGGTTGTTGGAACCCCCCCATTCCTGGAGTAGTATAAACTGAATAATCCGCAGGATATGTAATGTACACTTCCTTGACGCCGTCAACAAATGAGACTGCGGCGTCTGAATTGGTACTTCTAAAGGGAAACCTAACAAGACGACTGGTAACTGTGTCATTTGTATAAACACCGGAACCAACCTCGTAGTCTGTCCCGTCTGTTACGGCATAATAAACGGCGTCACCAGATGAATAGTAGTCTCCGAAGGAACTAAATCCGGTAACCGCTCCGTCTAGTGTGAAGTCATCAACACCTGTAGAGTGGCTTAATTCTTTAATTCTATCAGATAGAACGATCATGTCTGGTGAAGGCATTGTTATCCCTTATTTATTAAAGACCTACTATTGTCGGAGTAGTACCAGAAGTAGATCCAGCACCATAACCATAGGCTACGAAATCGTTAACTTCACCGTCCACATACTCACCGTTGTCATTTCTGATAACATATGTAACAGTTCTCAAAGCCGTACCGTCATCTCCAGCCCTCATAACCAAGCCCACCGTGTTTAAATCGAAGTCTTCTTGGCTACCGGCTGCGGTTGTAGAATTACTGTTGCCAATCGCTACATAGGTATTATCAAGGAAAACGCCACTGTTAAATGTAATCTTGAACTTGCCCTGGTCTAATCTTTCCAGCTTGTTAATGTTGTGATAAGACCTAACAACTGGAACGTTTCCGACCCCACTTGCATCAAAGTTCAACCACGCTTTAGCAACGCCGTGAGCGCTGTCCATTCTAGACTGGTCTTTTTGGAACTCAAAAGTTCCAGAGACGGTGATATCATCTCCAGAGGCCGTGGGTGTAAATTTAAGACCCTGATCTGTTCCTTCTGAGCCAACCCAGTAGGTAGAAAGAGCAAGGTTGCC
>Ga0233438_10004529_pt1 | contig 12141 bp, 8 predicted proteins | sample SI_123_September_FD_182720 | JGI IMG/M metagenome (GOLD analysis project Ga0233438, IMG submission 182720) | Seawater microbial communities from Saanich Inlet, British Columbia, Canada - SI_123_September2016_10_MG | ecosystem: Environmental > Aquatic > Marine > Inlet | place: Canada: British...
CTATCAACCTCACCGATTGGGCAAAATCAATTGCAGACGCGGTCATCGAGACATTTAACAATAACCAGCTAGCTTTGCCCGAATTATCGATCGAGCCAGGCCGCGCCATTATAGGCACTGCTGGGATAACCCTTTACGAGATCGGCAATCTTAAAAGACTACCGCAAGGCACCAATTATCTCAGCGTCGATGGAGGCATGGCGGACAACCCACGCCCCATAACATACGCAGCACAATATACCTGCGACATAGCTAACAGAATGAGCTCGAGGCACAGCTCCAAGGCCGAAAAATGGACCGTGGTCGGTCGGTATTGCGAGTCCGGAGATATAATCGTACAGGAGACCAGCCTCGAGGCCTACCAAGGCGACACGCTTTGCGTCTTTTGCACGGGGGCCTACAATTACAGCATGTCGTCCAACTACAACCGTACGACCAAACCGGCTTGCGTATTGGTCAAGGATGGTCGAGCAGCAGTAATCATCCAACGCGAGTCTTTACAAGATCTGGTGGCTCACGATCGGATACCCAGTTGGATTGCCACCGAAGCGGGTAAAAAATAGTAAGTCAGCAATAGAGGACGCGGTTGGACAACTTATTCGAAAACGTAAATTGGTTGTCCTGGGTGAAAATAATCGTCCAGATATTTATTATCTGCTATTCGGGCCTCTGGCTATGGCGCCGTATCGCAGGTACTCATGCCGAACGGCTTGTCAAAGGCATGCTGGTCCTCATCGCCATCAGTATTGCTTGCTGGTGGCTTCAACTGACCATCATCGTGCACATTCTTCAGGCTATCATTCCTGCTGCGGCCCTTGCCCTAGTCATGGTATTTCAACCAGAGATCCGACGCGGGCTCGGTTATCTAGGGCGGGTCCAGACCTTCAAATTTGATCTATCTCTGCAAAACACCGATCAAACCAAGACCTCGCAAGACATCAAACAAATCATCAAGGCCGTCAAAGAGCTTTCTCGGTCCAAGATTGGCGCGCTCATAGTAATCGAGCCACCAGAGGGCGAAAGAGATTATCTGAGCCCAGGCACGCCAGTCAATGCCGACATATCATTCAATCTTCTTCTGACAATATTCTTTCCCAAATCACCTTTGCACGACGGTGCAGTGGTAATACGCAAAGACAAGATCGTGGCTGCAGGCGTCATCTTGCCGATGACCGACAATCCAAAACTTTCTTACAAATATGGCACCAGACACAGGGCCGCCATTGGTTTATCAGAGACCTACGATGGCTTGTGCATAGTAGTATCCGAAGAAACAGGGGCCATTTCTGCGGCAAGCAGAGGTATGCTCGCGCGCTACACAAATGCCGAAGATCTCGCAGAGCCACTGGGTTACCTCTATCACCAGGGCACGGACTTACAGGCGACCAATCCACTCTCTTCTTTTCTATCATTATTTGGTCGCGGTCAGTCAAATAACGATGCAAACGCCTCTACTTCGACTTCTGATTCTAGTTCCACTTCTACTTCTACTTCTACTTCTACGGGCAGCGCTGCGGACCGCACAAACAAAGATCAGATCAATCTGCACAACCAAATGGAGACAGGAGAGCATTTGGCTCAGCGCTGATTGCAATTGCTCATTTTGGGGTTACTAAGGCCTGCTCCATCTCATCTACAATCCGCCGCGCTGCCGATTTTTTGTCTGCAGCAGCCATTATTGGGCGACCGACAACTAGATAATCGGCACCGTCTGCGATGGCATCAGCCGGAGTGACGATCCGGACTTGATCGTTAGCCACTGACCAGGCAGGCCTGATTCCAGGCGTTACTATCAAAAATTGGTCATGGTCGGCCATGGCCGCTCTGATTGCCTTAGCCTCCCTGGCAGAGGCAACCACTCCATCCATACCGCTGTCACAAGCCATGCGAGCTAGATGCAGCACCATTTGCTCGAGAGGTGGATCATCTATACAAAGGTCAGCCCTTAATTGATCCTGACTCGTGCTGGTCAAGATAGTCACGGCTATGAGAGCCGGCCTCAAGTGTGCATCTTTGACACTATCGCACACAGCCCGCGCAGCAGCCTCCATCATAGCCCGCCCACCCAGGGCATGCAGGTTGAACATATTGACACCATGCCTGGTGGCAGCCCCACTGGCCTGGGCGACTGTATTGGGTATATCATGAAACTTGGTATCAAAAAACACCCTCACGCCAAGCTCGCGCGCAAGATCAAACAAAACGACTCCACAAGCGGTAAAAAGCTCGAGGCCGATCTTAAACATACCGACATCATCCTTTAATAGCTGCATGGCGGAACGGGCAGCCTCGAGATCAGGCACATCAAGAGCAACTATCAATCGATCTTTCGCGCTTAAATCTCTCCGTGCGATCATCTTCATTACTTTGCAACCATCTCCTATTTCTTATATCCACATAAACGAGCACATGAACGAGCACATAAACGAAAACCCAGGATGGAGAAAACTCTATCCTGGGAACGCGATTGCTTTAGATCAAACTAAGATCCGGCTTTAGCCGGTGCCTTGTCGAGCTTGTAGCGCTTGACGAAGCGGTCTACACGACCTTCAGTGTCGATGATCTTTTGCTGTCCGGTGTAGAAAGGATGGCAGCTGCTGCAAATTTCTACGCGGATCTGATTTTTGGTGGAACCCAACTGTACATTGGCGCCGCATACACAAGTTGCAACGATCTCAAAGTAATTGGGGTGAATTCCTTCCTTCATGGCGGCACCCTGAGACTAAGAATGATACAGATAGAACATAGCACATTGGACAGGGACCTTGGAGGACCCTGAATATTATCGTAACATCCTTAATTAATAGGCTGCTTGACTTCTATGCCTTCGCCCGTCGCCTGCACTAATCTTTGGCCCTCTACATTTAAAAATACCTTTCGACCACCGGCTGCTAGATCAGCAGTCTGGCGCAATTGCTCCATCCTGGCCTCAAACGATGAGATACCCCCACCGGTCACAAAACGCTGAGAAAGATCGATGACGATATTGCCGTCGGCGTCTGTTGCAACTCCAATCAAGACAGTACCCTTAGGAATCTCCGAGCCCAAACCACTCTCTGCCTCTTGCGCACTTGGTCCCTTCAAGAGCTCTTCGACAGATTGCTTGACTGCCTGGGTCACCGCGTCGCTGCCTGTTGCTTCTTTTAGATCCGACCTGTCGCAAGCGACTTGTTGCAGCACCCCGTCGGCAGTCGGTCTTACAAACCAGACCTTTGGGCTCGTGCCTGCCAACCTGGCATTAACGACCTTTTTTGACTTTTTTGGGACGGGGCCATCTGATAAAGCTGCCCTTTGGGAAGCACAGGAGGAAAGTCCCATGACTATGACCAGAGCAGAGACAATGAGATTGAGAGAAAGTGTGATACTGCATGTGGTTCTCATTTAAAGCATCCCAAAAATTGCATCAGGGTCGAGGCGCCAGAAGCAGTTTACCATCACCTGCGACACCACTCTCATCAATGGTGATATTGGTAAGGCGAAAGGCATGATCGCGACGATCCAATCTAGCTAGATCAACGAGGGGATTGAGGAGCTGCTTGGCAAATTCGGAAAATTTCTCTGGATCTGTTATACCTTCACCCTGCACATCTAGTTCAGACATGACGATCCGACTGTCACCTTCGAGAACAGGCTTTGCAATGATTGTAATCGGGATTCCGTCGGCAGGGTCCGCACCCTCGACGTTGAGCACGGCCTTGAGCAAGATCTTGCCATCGACGATACTGACCCTGGGCTGCAAAACACTCAATTGTTGATCATCCAATCCAGGCAGATCTAGTTTGAGCCCGCGCAAACTTGCCGCTATCTCTTTACTGTTGAGGGCCTTTTCAACATCGGCCTGAGTCAATCGCGCCTTGACGGCTATCAAGGTCGGTGCATCAATGCCGGTCTTCTTACCTTTGCCTCGTCGATAGTGATACCAGAGAGGGGTGTCTGTTTTGATATCAAGTCCAGAGATCGCCAGCCCTTTCAATTGCGGCTCCTGCAAACTCACGTCTAGCGACTTTACCTTGCCGGCAACCAGGTCGGTCAGGCTATACAAGCGCATCCTGACTTTGACACTACCACCGGTTCTATGCCTGAGGGCAGCACCAGCGATCGTATTGCCGATCTTCTCGCTAAAAAACGTTATGCCGCTGTATTTTTGCAACCCACGCGAAAATTTTGAGCCAATTTTGAAAGGTGGGGTCTTGTCCACCACCTGCTGGCAGCGACCAGGTGTCATTGCCAGGGCAAAAAACACAGTCTGCAAAACGAGCACAAAGGTCCATCGGCGCGCTTGCTCAAACAGATTATTGGGCGCCCTGACTGGGGTTGCGGATCTTGTCATTGAGAGCTTCTTTGAGCAATTCGTTTTGCTTGAGGAGAGCCTTGAGGTGTTCGTTGGCAATCGCCAACTCAGCCTGTAGCTCGGCCACGGTTTGCTCATGACTGACTCCAGTCACGGGATCGCGACCAGGCATCTTGGGCAAGAGTACATAACCCAGCTGCACTGCTTTAAGAGCGGCTGCCGTACGGGTAGGCACTTTGAGCTTAGCAAGTATGCATTCGATATGCTTTTCGACAGTCCTCAACTTCATGTCGAGTTCTTCGGCTATCTCTTTATTGCGGAGATCGAGCCGGATCAAAACTTCAATCTCGCGCTCTGTGAGATTACTGTTGGGTATATTTGTGGTCGGTGTCTGCTTGACCAGCTGCGTGATCTTAGGGTCGCAATAAGGCAGAGTCTTGGAGACTTGCTCGATTGCTTCGAAAAGAGTGCGTGGACCTGAGCTCTTTAGACAAAAGCCCCGAGCCCCGGCACGAATCAACTGATTGTGATACTTGGTCGCATGGTAAGAATCGGTCAGGATCAGGACATTGGTATTGGGCAAGTCCTCCGACACCCGACGGCATACCTCGACGCCGTTTAATATATCCAGATCGACATCCAGCATGACAAGATCAGGACGCAATCTCCTGATCATCTCAATAGCAGCCATACCGTCGGAAGCCTCGCCTACGATTTCGACGACTTCGGAAACCACTCTTTTCAGACCAAACCTGATGAGCTCGTGGCGTTCACATAAAACGGTGCGTGGTCTAAACATAGATGGTCTTTGAACCGACTGTAAAACTGAATCCAAGTTAGTCTCCCAACGACACCCATATTGTAACAGCGTCCAGCGATTGCGCTAGTACGGCCGAGTGCATAATCTATATACCCTATATAGTAGCAAAATAAATTTTTAGCGGATTCGTCACTAAAAAGCCCTCAAAAGAGCCAAGCGGGCCAATCTAAAATGCGCTTAAATCATAAACAAGAAGGGCAGAACATAGCTTTGCGCTAGCTAAGCGAGAGATGTTTGCTCAAAAAGCGCGTAAAATTACCATAGTGCGGGGAATTTTCCCATGGACCCGCCCCCGTGACATCGTTAGATTGAGCTAAGAAAGTCTGAGCCATAAGGCGCAGCGTTCCCAGATATAAAATTCAAGAAATAGAAGAAATGGCGTCCGATAAAAAAATCTTGCCTTTTAATATCCTAGACCTCCCTGCTTTGACAGCGATCACCTTGACTTTGCTGCCCCAGGCTGCTGCACTCGCACAGACACAGGCAAAATTCAACACCACGCCCTTGCCTCATTCTTCTGATTTTTATCGGCCTAACAAAGACTTTTCAGGCGGTGGTGCCTCCACCACGGATCGTGAGCCTCTTGCTCCCTCTAGATGGGCTGGCCGCAGACCCGATTATCGAGACGAAGAAAAAAGAAAGAAAGAAGAAGAAGCACAAAATGCAATAAAGGCTCAACAAGAGCAGAAAAGGCAGATCGAGGCGCAAAAGAAGGCCGAGCAGGACAAGGTGAATGCTGGCAGACAAGCACAGATCAATGCCATAGAAGCCAACAATCGCGCTATTGCTCTGGGAAAAGCCAAACGCTGGAACGAGGCTATCTCACAACACGAGCAAGCAGTAAAGCTCGATCCTAGCAACAAGCAATTTAGGATCAATCTTTCGGCTGCACGATGCACCTACGGTATCGAACGTATGTCCCAAAAGGACTACCAGGGAGCAGCCCACCTTTTTAGAAAGGCTCTGACAGCTATCGGCGACAATGCCCTGGCAGCCAAAAACCTCAGCGAAGCCATTTCCAAACAAGGACTGGATCCGACCAATGCAGACAACAGGTTGGGACTTGGAGATCAACTGGCTTATTCTGGCGACCTCGAAGGTGCCATGATCGAATACCAGCAGGCAATGCAATTGGATCCCAGCGCACGCACATATACAAAGATGGGCGACATGGCCATGCGCTACGGTCAAGTACAAAATGCAGCTAGCTGGTACAGACAGGCGCTCGGTAAGGATCAAAACTATGGACCGGCTCACCGCCAATTAGGAGTCATCGCCATGTCGCAGCGTGACTTTACTGCAGCGGCAGCATCATTGCGGAGAGCCGTAGTCGCGGACAACAAGGATGCAGTTGCAGGGCAGGCTTTGATAGATATCTGGCGCAAACAAGTTTCGCAAAACCCGACCCTGGCAGACAACCATCTCGGTCTTGCAGGCGCTATGCAGTTGACCGGCGATTATAGTGGTGCCGAATCCGAATACATGCAAGCTAAAAATCTCAATCCCACCGATGCGCGTATTCCCAGAGGACTTGCGAGTCTGCAAGCAGCGATCAAGCACGATGCCGCGGATCGACACAAACAAGCGGCCGAGACTTTTCTCGGTCAGGGGCTCAAGAGAGAGGCTCTCGCCGAGGCGGGGCAGGCCATCATGATGGAACCCCAAAACTACGAATACCAGATTTTTCACGGACAGTGTCTCGAGGCCAACGGCGACTACAATGGAGCAATGAATGCCTACCGCACTGCAGTACAGATCAAGCCCAATAATACAGAGGCAGCCCAGCGCATGCGCGAATTGCAAGAAAGGGGTTCTCAACCCATGCAACCAGCACAGCAGATGCCACCACAAGCAGCAAGAAATACTGATCAAAACAAAAATCTATACGAAGGCATCGATCAAGGATTAGCCCAGCACCAATCACAAAATGCAGTCACGGACAGATTTAATACCCATGACGACTCAGCGCTAAATCAGATGGCACTACAATCGCAAAATACTCTACCGACCAAGACCATCAATCACCCTCAAACAGTTGCTCCCGAAAATAGTGGCACAAAAAAAGGCACTACAAGTGGTGCACCGCCACAAGACCAGGCAACGCGGCAGATCTTGATGCAGGCAAAGCAATTAGAAGAAAAACGCGATTATCAAGGAGCTGTAGATTTGCTTCGTCAGGCCAATTTACAGAGTGCAGAGGCCCATCACCGTCTAGCGCTCAATCTCCTCAACCTGGGCATTACAGTCGAGGCTGTTTCCGAGTTTCGTATCGCCAGCGCTCTAGAACCTGGCAATAAGATCTATTCCGAAGATCTGGCTCGCGCCCTAAACATACACAAAAGCAGCCTGGACAAAGGAGACACTCAATGAGTTTCTACTTTCAGGCGCCCGACCTGGCCGAGTTTCCACGACGATCCTACAGAAGGTTTCTGGAAGAGACTATCGGTAACCTCTTTTCCGAGATTTCACCAGTCACCAGCGAATATGCCAATCGTTTCGAATTGACTTTTATCGGTCCTGACGGCAAAGTACATTGGCGATTTGAGGATTACGCCCCGGACTCAGGTTATCCTGCCAGCGCCGAAGCCGCCCGCAAGAGCAATATGACTTTTGCCAAGCGCATGCTTATGGAAGTCTGGCTGAGAGACACACATACTGGTGAAATCCGCAAATCGACTGCTTATATGACCGATGTCCCGGTCATCACCGATCGAGGCACCTTCGTCATCAATGGTTCCGAGCGGGTAGTATTGGGACAGCTCGTGCGTGCTCCAGGGATCTATTTTAGCTGCACCGGTCCCACCAGCTACAAAGCTCTGATGCTTGCTGAGATGGGAGCGCCAATTGCTTTCGAATTGGAGCTGGATCCAAACATGGGCAAAACGAGCAGGGCAAAATGCCGTATCAAGCTGCCCAAACGTTCATGGATAGCCGCCACAACTGTTTTGATGGCCATGGGCGTGGACGAAAGTGATATACAAAAGAGGCTCGGGCACCTGCTAGAGCGACACCGCATCGATGTAAAAAAGATGACTCAAGCCGAAGCACTCGCAGTGGTCGGCCGTGGCTGGAAGCCAGATGGTGGCGGTGGCGCTACTGGTGGCACAACCGCATTAAGGGAGCTAACCGATAAGAGGCGCTATTCTCTCGGTAAACTGGGTCGCAAAAGAGTAAACAGAAAGCTAGGTCTCGAAGAAACAGCTTACAATCTAACTAATAATGATCTTTTGGCAGCCATCGAATATCTGCTAGGCTTACCTTTGGACATGGGCCAATTGGATCACATAGATTCTCTAGAAAACCGTCACTTGCGCGGCGTCGGAGAGACTATGACCAAGGCCGTAAGACCGGCACTGGCTCAAATGACCAAGTCGATCAAGACCAGGCTGGAGCTCAACGAAGACGAAGAGATCGGCTCTCCAAACGACATACTCGATACACGTCCGTTTGGCACGGCTCTGACTAAGTATTTTACGGGCAATCCCCTGGTCCAATATCTTGATCAACAAAATCCGCTTTCGGAGCTATCACATAGACGCCGCATCACATCCTTTGGTCCTGGCGGCATCGATCCGGCTGCGGCACCGACAGAGATGCGCGACGTGCACCCATCTCAGATCGGCAGAGTCTGTCTGGTAGAGTCACCAGAAGGCAAAAACTGCGGTATGGTTTCATACATGGCTACTTATTGCCGCATAGACGACGATGGCTTTATGACAGTACCTTACCGTCGAGTCGAGGGCGGTCAGGTGATGGACGATGTAATATTTTTAGCGCCCGGAGACGACAAAAAATTTATTTTGGCGCCACCCGATACCAAATGCGATGGCAACAAGATACTCGGCCCCTTTGTTGCTGCTCGACGTGGCGAAAACTTTTTTGAAGCCGTTCCTGAAGAAATAGACATGATCGGGATCGCGCCTCAAGGATTTATATCGGTCGGATCTGGACTGATACCATTTTTAGAACACGACGACGCCAACCGCGCCCTCATGGGCGGTGGCATGATGAGGCAGACTCTGCCCCTGATCAAACCAGAACGCCCCCGAGTCGGCACAGGCATGGAACGAATCGTGGCTCGATCCAGCGGCCATTCTGTCATGGCCAGACGTGGAGGCACCGTCACTCGGGTCACTGGGGATTTGATTGAGATAACCCAGCCGACCGGCGGGGCACGTACCTACAATCTCATACGCTATGACAGGACAAATCAAAACACTATCCTGGATCAACGTCCATCGGTACAGGTAGGGCAGCAAGTCGAAGCAGGTCAAATCATCGCAGATGGTCCGGCAATCGACAATGGCGAACTCTCCCTTGGTCGCAATCTCTTGATCGCCTTTATGCCCTGGAATGGTTACAACTTTGAAGACGCCATAGTCGTGCGTGAAGGTCTCGTCAAAGAGCACAAACTAAGTCACATCGAAATAGAAAAGCACTCTATCGGCGTTCACCAGACCTTGCGAGGACCAGAGATCCTCACTCCCGAATTGCCCAATACTGCAGCCAAGGACCTGGAACATCTGGATGAGCGTGGTATCGCCAAAATCGGCGCCTACGTCAATCCTGGGGACATCCTGGTCTCAAAACTCTCACCCAAAGAAGCCAAGGCGCTTTCGGCCGAAGAAGAGTTGTTGCAAGCTATTTTTGGCAAAGTCGCCGAAGAAATGGGGGACACAAGCCTGCGCGTTCCTCATGGTTCGGGCGGACGAGTCATTGACGTGCGCATTTTTACACCAGAAACCACGCCAGAGCTCAAAGCCGGCATCATATGCGAAATCGAAGTCTTGATCGCCCGTCTATGCCCGCTTGAAGTAGGAGACAAACTGGCTGGACGGCATGGCAACAAAGGCATAGTATCGATAGTGGTGCCAGATTGCGACATGCCTTATTTGCCGGATGGCACACCAGTAGATCTGGTACTAAACTCTCTAGGCGTGCCCAGCCGCATGAATGTCGGCCAGGTATTTGATACGCAATTGGGACTGTATGCCAGCGTACTCAATCGTTATTATCGCATCCACCAATTTGACGAATCCCTGGCTCCTGATGCTAGTTTCAGACTCGTCACCGATGCTCTAAAAGAAGTCCGCCGGACGCCAGGCTTCGAATGGATGGGCGAAGACGGCAAGGTCCAATTGACCGATGGCAAGACAGGCGAAAAATTTGATCGGCCGGTGCTTGTAGGCAGACAATACATGCTCAAGCTCAACCAGCTCGTCTTGCACAAGATCAATGCCCGCTCTGGATTGGGCGGCCCTTATGCGGCAGTAACGCAGCAGCCGGTAGGAGGAAAGGCCAATCATGGTGGCCAAAGAATGGGCGAAATGGAAGTCTGGGCCATTCAGGCATATGGTGCAGCCAATGTCTTGCACGAAATGATGACGATCAAGTCTGATGACATACAAGGACGGCACCAATCATATGCTGATATGGTGCAGGGTAATCACATCACCCCTGGTGGCCGTACTGCGGCTTTTGACGGTCTTTGTTGCGAGTTGAGGGGCCTGGGCATGGAAGTGACCTTGGGTCAGATAGTCGATGACTTTAGCGTGCCTCAGGACCAGGAAGCTCAAGAACATGACAAGAATGGGACGACTACGAAGTCTCTGGAAGAAGAATTTCAGGTATCGCACGTCTACAATCTCGAAAATGCCGACGGCACCAGAACACTAGAAATCCCAGCAGGAGACTATGTTCCGGTTTCCAAGCCCCAGGCACCACCCATCATAACCTCCATCACCAGCGGCAAAGCAGGTGGGAAACCACGTATTGAAATGTCGCAGGAACCGTTGTTTGATGACATAGATGACTCCAACAAGACCCCTTCATTTATCGAAGCCTTTATCACTGATGCAATAAACAATAAAGATCAAGATACACAAGAGGCCTTAGAAGACATCCATCCTGACGATCGCCAGGAAAAACCACAGGCACCACTCAAATTGTCTGATGCATTGTTGGATATGTCTTTTGACAGCTTGCCCAGCCAGCTCTCCAACCTCAATAGCCTCGCTGAGGCTCTCGAAATTGTCTCACAAGAAAGCAAGGACGAAACCCAGCAAGCAAGGCAGCAAGCAGACCAGCACAAGCCCGAATCCTCGAGCCAAGAAGATCCCAGCTAGTTTATTTAGGTATTACGATGACAGCGCAGAACGGCATAGCTCACTCTAAAACAAACCGTCTGGCAGCTCGAGTATTGCCGGTGATGGCTGCCTTCCTCCTACTTACCCTCATTTTCATTTCTCCGGCACAAGCGCAGCTTGGTGGAGCCCAGCCCCCTCCTGTAGGTGATGGCGACACGCCCATGCCCGTGACTCCGGGTGACACCTCGGGTGCTGTGGGTGTTCCGTCGGGCACAGCCGACAATACCTCAGGCAGCAATTTTTCGACTGGCACAGGTCATGACCGTACAATAGTCCGACTCTACAAGCAAGATACTAATGGCAGGGGGCAGCGCATGGTGCAAACCCTCCGTCCTGACACTCTATCAGACGATGCACTTAACCAAATCAACGGCATCTTTGGCATCAATATGCTCTCAGGCGAGCAAGCCATAGACGTCACAGTCTCAGATCAGCAGCTGGAGCAGATCAACCAGGCTATGGCCAGTTATCCGCAGACCACCAATAACGGCAGCCGCAAACAGATAACCAGTGACGCGCCGGGTGCGGGTTATCCGAGAGCCGGCAATACATCCTCATATGCCTTTCCTGGCACTATACCTACAGTCGCTACCTTTGGCAGATACCTGGTCATACTGGGCGTCGTCGCAGCCACGATTTTTATGGCCCTGGCAGCCTATAGCATGGTCCTAGGGTCTCCCTACGGCGGAGCCAGGGTACTCGGCACCGCAGCAGGCCTGATGATGCTGCTAGCCGCTTACACCATCTGGAAGATAGTCCAGATGAATACCTTTGGTGCCAATCCGAACAATCCTGCGATCAATCGCGCCAGATCCAATGATGCCCAGGTGCAAGACGCATTCCTCAGTCGTCCTAATACCCCGACAAATCCCAACGATCCTGTG
>Ga0233438_10004531_pt1 | contig 12140 bp, 10 predicted proteins | sample SI_123_September_FD_182720 | JGI IMG/M metagenome (GOLD analysis project Ga0233438, IMG submission 182720) | Seawater microbial communities from Saanich Inlet, British Columbia, Canada - SI_123_September2016_10_MG | ecosystem: Environmental > Aquatic > Marine > Inlet | place: Canada: British...
CGAGATCTTGGCCAATAGTTGTATAATCATGAGCAATTCTGCAAATATTAATTTTAGTTCCAACACCATCAGCACCAGATACCAAGACAGGTTTCTCATATCCTGATGGGATCTCCATCATTCCATTAAACCCACCAACACTAGGTGCTAGTGCTTTGATATACTCAACAAAGGAACGTCCTTTGATAATATCAACGCCAGAAGTTTTGTAGTCCATTAATAAATCTCTCCGTTGATAATACCTTCAAGGTTTTTTAGTTTCCATACAATATAGTCCATGGTTGGTACACACTGGGGATTCCATCCAGCAAAAGTAGAGTGTTCTCCACTTGGAATCTGCCAACAGGGGGAGTCATCGTTTTCAAGGTCTAGTGATTCACGATATGCTTCATCACCAAACATAACAACTGCTCTCTCTGCTTCATTCAAACTGGTGAAGCAAGCAAATCCATTCTTCTTAATGATGTCAGGGATATGATGCTTCATAATGTTCTCTCAAGTCTATTTGTTGCTTGATCTGGGAAGTCTCTAGGACGACTATCACCAGCATTGTCAGTTCTAGCAGAACCTTCGTTTGCTTTCATCGTATGCTGAAAGTTTGCTCTCTTGTATCTCAAACCCAATGGATCAGGCATCCAGTATGTTACTTGCCAGTCTTGTTCAGGACATAATTCAAGATGCTTCTCTACTGAGTGATTGAAACTACCCATCTGAACGTGTCCATCATGAGTGATACATCTACCATCGCCAGCAGGAACTAGGAAAAGTTGTTTCATAGAACTTCTTGCTCTGGGTTGAGATTTTTCACGAATTGCTCAGGATCCTTTTCTGACTTGTGTACCCAATGATAGCGCATCATCTCAAAAATAGAATCCCACATGGTGATACAGACATAATCCTTCATGTGTGTCTCGCAGCAAGTTCTTTGAGTTCCTTCGCTGTCAGTTTATCCAATTGCTCTGTAAAATAATCCAGCAGCAATTGTTTATATTGCTTTTTAGTCACGTTGCCTCCAGTCATCAGGTTTGTCTCTTTTAAACCAATCTTTAATATCTTCAGCACTATCGAATCCCGTTTTATGATTGGATGGATCGGGATCGCCTAAACCCATCCTATTCATAAAATCATCAATACTGCCCTCCTCAATGTCTTGAGCAGCTTGTCTCCGTGCTTTCTGTAACCAGTCTCTAGCAGTAGTATGAGCTTTGGCAAGTTTCTCTGCCCAAATCATATCCTCTAGTTTTACTTCTTCTTTGTTAGCAATCTTTTTACAGATAAATTCGAGTCGTAGTCTGTATTGAGTAGATAACATGTCAGTCTCTAAAATCGAGTTTCATTTCTAGTTCTTCTAATCTATGATATTCAGCATGTGCTTTTTCTTGACGATCACAAACAATACCAAGAATATCATTCATGATAGTATCAGTATCAACGTAATCATCAATATACTTATCAATTGCTTCTTTTAAGTATCTGTATCTGTGCCATTCTTGTGAGTAAGGTTTATAATTCATGATGAAGTTTGATTCAGTAGTTATTTAGAGTCACAGTGATCCTTGAACCCTTGACAGAGTTATCCTACTCGTATCGGAGACATTTGTCAAGCTCGACTTTTTTCCAGAAAAAATGGCGGAGAATTTTTTTCGGAATTTAGGTAACTGAAGTCTTAATTTAGATAGATGGGTTTACCAGTGACTTTGATAGGTCCCTTAGTAATAAACTTGAGTTGCATAGCATCAATTTCCATTTGCAACTTGCTATCAATAATAACTTTGCCTTTTGTTTCCATTTTATAGGATCCACCAATACCAGCACCAAGTTCTAATGTATAGGCAGCATCCTGGTTATCACCCATAGACTTACCTCTTATCATACCTTTGTAAGAACCTGTAATATCTTCGATGTACTTACCTTTGGTTTTTAATGCGGCACCACCTTTATCTGATTGCAACAACAGGTGACCTGTGGTAGAATCTATTTGCATATCACCACGGGATGATAAACTATAAGAACCTGTTGCAATGTGTTGAATAGTACCAATTGTATTGATAGATGCACTTGCTCCAGGTTTCTTCTTCTGGTTAACAGAGAACTCACCTGATCCATCAACATAGAAACCACCATCAACATTACATCTCATAAAAGTAGAGTCGGTGTTAATGTCTGAACCAACCATATTAATTTTTCCAGATCCATCGCCTGCTAGAAGATCAATGGAGTCTGCTTTTAATGTAAGTGTATTTTGTGAGTTGATGGTGATATTGTCACCTTTCATGCCCACATTGCCACCTTGTGATTCAATAGCAACATCTCCCTCAACATATAAAGAATATGCTGGAGTGTTTTCATTTGTTTTACCAGCAAATCCTTTGTCTGTCTCTTCATCATTACCACGAACGTGGATATTTACAGAGTCTGTAACTTGATGTTGATTTTTAGCATGAATGACTAATTTTCCACCACAACCTGATTGTCCAGGTTCACCTGTTGCCAAGACAATATTGCCATTGACATCAAAGTGGAACATAGATTGACCATTGGTTAGGATAAATCCATTTGATCCATCTTCATTTTCATATGATCCCATTGTCCAACCATTATGTTTGGCGATGACATGGAAATCTTTGTTAGCAAATTGACCTTTTTCTAGATCATCAGAACCCGATGGACGTGCAGATCCCTTACTTTGTAGATCTGCTTGCTTTTTACTCGGTTGATGAGTTGTAGTGTTATTATAATTGGTATCCATTATGGGCAATCGATGTAACTTCCAGTACCGATCTTGGCATAACCTCTGGTTTCAAGACCAATACTATCTAGGCAAGCGAGGTTAGGTAAGAATCTAGCACCAGCTCCTCCTCCACCCAAGAATAGAATCTTAGGCATCTTTTCATATCTCTTGGCGCGATCAGTTGTGCGTACACTGACCACATATCCTCTATCATCAATAAGTGCCTCAGCAATACCTGCTTCACCATTAACTAGAACTACTGGAGCAGAAGTATACCCAACACCAGGAGAGATTAGAGTGAAGGAGTCAATAATACATTGGAGATTATTTGATGAAGGTGTATTGGCAACATAGTTGGTGCCTTGTCTTGTAATTCTAACTTCACTAACAAATCCATTAGAATCAAGTAGAGCAACAGCACCAGCACCATATCCCGCTCCAGTAATAATAACTGCAGGTGGTGATTGATAAGGACCACCAGGAATATTGATAGGAATTTCAATGATGCTACCATCTTCATCAGTGATAGGTGGTAGGGTGGTTGGTTTGTTTGGATTAAATTCGTCTGGATCTGTACCAGGATCGTCATCATCAGAAGGAGGAACAATTTCTTGAATATCTGCAAGAATATTAAACTCTGTGCTCGCACCTTTACCATTCAGTATGAGAGTGACAGATTCTGTATCCTCATCTGCAATATCATCTTGAATACCAATAACAATTGTTGCTGTATTATTATTGATTTCAAAGTTGCCGCTTAAACTATTAAGAACGAAATCACTAGGAGTAATTCCAAGTCCAAGCATAGAATAGATAGCAGGCGTTCCATCTTCTACATTTTGTGTAGTTACTGTTACGATAACATCCTCGCCTTCCAGATAGTCTGTCTTATCAGTAGTGACCTCCCATGTTTGTGCAGTTTGATCTGGAGGTAGAACTGGTTCATCAAATGATCCTTGTGGATCAATAACTACATCAGTAAAGATTGTTGGATTGTTACTAAGTCTGCAACGTACAATTACTGCTGGATCACCATCAACAACACTAGTTCTAGTGAATTGTGCTGTTCCCTGACTATATGTTATGTTGCCATCACTATCTGTTGTTTCAGATACACCACTAATTGTAGTAGTTCCTGATAGTCCTTCTATAAAGTCATCATCCGACAGAGGATTGCCAGACAATGTTAAAGGAACTTCGGTGTTGTTAGCAACGTTTACACATGTGATAGTGTAAGTAATAACCTCACCCTCTTCATAGATGCTCTTATCAGCAGCGATAGCGAAGAATGGTGGTGCATTTGGATCTGGATCTGGCGTGGGATCTTCTTCTTCAGGATCTTCTTCGGGATCAGTTGGGATGATAGGATCTTCTTCATCATCATCGTCATCTTCAGGTACATCAGGAATGATAGGATCTTCAGGTTCAATTGGTTTCACTCCTTCAGGAGGATTAACTTCAGGATCTGTCTTATATGGTGGTTGATCAGGAACCTGATCTTTATCTGGTTCATCATAAACTCCACCGATAAATGTGACATCTGTAGATTGCTTTGGTGGTGTTTGTTTAGCCTCATTACATACAAATAGAGATGTATCACCAATGCCATCTTCAAGTTGCTCAAGTAGTTTGTCTAGGTCATCTTGACCATCATCGCGAGAACAATCAACGCACTTCTCTTGAATTGGTTCGCATTTTGATCCTGGTCCAGTGCAACTGATACCAAGAAGACTAAAGACAGAGTTAACGATACCACCAATAATATTAAGGGGTGCTGCAATTGTTTGTAGTATTGCATTGATCGGTGCCATCACTTTATTGATGATGCTTTCAAGACCAGCAACAATTTCATTAAGAATTCCTTCGACAAGAGTATCAATAAAACATGCAGCATTATTGAATACATCTGTCAAGAAACCCATGATAAGGTCAGTAAGAAATTTAGCAATAGTATCTGTTAAGTCAGCAATACTACAACCAAGTTCTCCAAATACATTATCAAAAATTTCTTTGACTTTTTTTAATCTATTACTTTTTTCTTTGATTGGTTTAAATGCTTTATCAGGATCAATATATGGTCCTTGTGCTACATAACCTGTTGTTTTTTCTTCTACTAATATCAACTCATTTAGTGCTTTAATACCCTCTCTAATACCTTTTACAATTTCTGATTTACTTCTCATGATAAAACTCTTTACGAGTCGGACCACTCTACCAACGTGATATCTTGCAATATTAACTTGGTTATAAATCAATCCATTGATTTTACTGACATAGAAGTCACCAATGTTTCCTCCAGATGCTTGGTTAGCAGCGAGAAGATCACCCATGAGTCTAGTGAGACCGCTCTTTAGATTCTTTTCTTGTCCACAATTAGGGTTAGCAATGACAACACAACTCTTTCCTCCTGTAGGATTAGTCTCGCTATGCTTACCATATGCTGCAATTAGAATTGGTGGAGCACCACCTTTTGTATCTGCTTTGTCAGTATCAACAACACCTTTATCTGTATTGCCCCCGTCTTCACCTTTTCCTCCCTGATTATCAACAGACCTGTCTCTTTGTGGTACAACTTCAGGATCTTTAACTGCTTTGAAGTTTAGTGGACCAGAACCAGTGTCATCCTCATTACTTTCTTTCGTTGCATTCTTTACGCCACCAACGGAACCCATGATGATGGGTTTCTGCTGATCATTATCAATATAAAATCCAATAACAAAACAACCACGCTTTAGACCAGGAGATGCTCCACTAGTACCACCCTCTATGTAAGGTGTAGTAACAGGCATCATTGAATGTGCCCATGGTAGTTCATCAGTAGGTGTAGCATTATCACCAGTCTTTAAGTGCTGTCCAATAATACGCACACGATATCGACCAGATCTTTTAGGATCATCTTTCTTATTAGTTTCTACCTGTCCAATCCACCAAGAGAATCCATCGGATCCAATCTGGTGTATAGGGTATAGTGAGTTTACTGAAGAATCCATTCTTTAATAAGTCCTACTCTTATTTAACGTTCGACTCATATTCTTTAATACCATATGTATCACGAATAAGTGCCATTCTTGTAATAAATTCTGGTGATCCGTTTTCTTTCTTACAGATATAGTTATGCGACAACTGAGAAATTAAATACGTACCACTATTTTCTTCATCATATTGTTGCTCTACCCTGAGTGCCTCAGCTGACATGTTAGGAATAAGAATAACAATTTTATCCCCAGCTTTTAATTCTGAGTTTCCAGGCACACTAATCTCAATTTTTTGGTTCTCCATTAAGTAACGCCTACCAATAGATTGCGTTACCCAATACTTTGCATAGTCAGGAAACTCAGCATCACCATCTTCCTCCAACCTAGCAACTTTCTCATCAGAATACCAAGACTCATGATCTAAAAGGATAGACATAATCCTACTTGGTTTAGCAGCAGACTCTGCTTGTGCCTGTGGTAGTTTAGTTTGACTACCAAGATGTGACATGTTCTTGAAAGTTTCTCTCATGTCATACTGATACTCTTCATATTTTTGTGCTGATAGATCAAAGAAGCACATATGAGTTGAGAATACTCCATTATTTAACTTGTCGATGATATCAATTTCATCTGTAAACTTATACTCTTCAATAGTATAAAAGTTTTGCTCGACATTACTGTTTACTGCTGGTCTAGATTCATACGTTGCAACAGGTGGTTGCCCATCGAAACTATCACTACCATCTGAACATAGTTTATCAATAGACTGGAAGAAAAATCCATCCTTATTTTCAAAGAACAAGTAACCTGCTGTTCCTTTCGCTTTCTGTGCATTCTCCCCTAGATTTTGACTACCTTGTGTAGCAGCTGCTGGTGAACCACCAGATTCAAACTTAGATGTTTTAGGTACACATCTGACCATTAACTTCTGAATAATTGCATGACATTTCCTGCCATTTGGAAACATATTCTCGGAAAACTTAGACGACTCTGCGAATAATTGTTTTTTTGTTTTCAATTCATTTTGTAGTAAGTATTGAACGATCGCTTCTGTCTTACCTTTAAGTTTATCAGTAGCGCGAGCAGTTTCATTTGTAATTGCTTCTGGAGATAGAAGTGCCAAGTTATAAATCTGCACCTTCCTATCAAATTGTCTATTAAATACCTTCCAAACTACTAGTTCGTAAGTGACTTCTTCTTCTTGAATGTTGGTAAATGTCACATTAACTTTCTCTCCACCCTGAATAGGCAAAGTACCAATCAAGTTCATGCCACTATCAATAACTGACATATTTGCACTAACAAATGGCGTGAAGATATCTTCAAAATATGAAAAGATACCAATCAAATCGGTAATAATATATTCTTCACCAGTTACACTGGTAAGAGTTACTTTGCTTGGTTTAAAAGTTTTAGCGGAATTAGTAGTCATGGCAAGGTTGGAGTGTAGGGTGACTCATAATTATAAATGGATAAGAATTGTGATGAAAATGTATTTTGGTTCAAAAGAGATGGTTGAGGTCTCGTTTGACCTGGCAACGGCATTAAGAATGGACTTGGAGCTGCTCCAGATGGTAAACTAGATGCAGTTCTTTGTGGTGTTTGTGCTTGTGGACTTGTTGATTGTGGTGATGCATTTAATTGACCACCAACTTGGAAGTATTGACCAGCAACTCCACTGCCATCAGCAGGTCTTGCTGATGTGCTTGGATAGTATTCCCAATGTAGATGTGCTCCTGTAGATCCACCACCACCTGGTAGTCCAGGTTCTCCACCTACCTTACCAACAGCATCACCACTAGATACTTGCTGTCCTTTACGAACCATTACTTCACTGAGGTGAACGTAACGACTCTCTGTACCATCTGGGTGAGTGATCCTAACAATACCAGAAACTGATCCACTAGTATCTGGTGCTTTTACTTCAGTAACTTCTCCACCTTTCTTGAGAGAGATTAGTTTTCCTTGTGGAATAGAGTAGTCAATACCATCATGTTGTTTCCATGCCCCCGTTATAGGATGTTGCCTCATACCAAATCCTGATATTGCTGTATATCCACTAACGGGTTGGGCGTTAGTAACACTACCACCAGGACTCATTGCATTTGTCATGCCTTGTGTCTGGTTCATGCCCATTGCACCCTTGAACTTAGACATCATACCTTTCATTGCCTTCATGGGGTCTCCTCCCCCACCCCCTGCTGAACCACCACCAGGTGCTGCCTGTGAAGGACTACCACCGATTGCTGATAATGCAACAGCAGAAGGAATACCAAATGCCATTGCTGCAGGAGCAATAAACTTACGAAGTACAGGTCTAAACAACTTAGACATTCCACCTTTAGAAAATACACTTCCAGCGATGGAAGTCATCATCGAACCTGCTAGTAAGGTAGGAAGTTGTATTAGTTTAGCAAATGGTCCTGCTTTCTTTTGATTCTCTGGATTTTGTTTGACAGATTGAGTCATCGTATCTTTAGGGATGACTGCACTATTACTAGGAATAAGGGTGGGACTATCAACCATTCCCCCACCACTCATCTTCTTCATCTCTGGTAGAGATGATGGTCCAGATAAAACAGCGCCAGATGCTGCCTTAAACACCCTGCTTCTGTCGTTATAGGTATTGTTAGCAACTACGCCACCCTGTGACATGTTGACCCTTGCAGGCATCCTAGGGACGTTACCTGCTGCGTTACCAAATTCACCAGGACCAGCAGAAGACCATGGTCCTCTCGAATTCATTGGTTGTGGTCCTATCTGACCACTATATTGATTCGATGTTGGTCTAGCTTTGTTTCCTCCACCAAAACCTAAAAGACTCTTACCAATATCAAATATACTTGATAGTGTACTTTTTCCACCTTCTCTACCCCATGAATAAGATTGACTACCAGTTGCTGGACCACCAGCTTCACCTCTTGCTTCTATCTCATCATTCTCTCTATCATCAGCATTTTGTATAGTTTGATTAAATAAATCTTGCTGAATTACATTTGATACTTTCTGTACTTCATTGTTCTTAGCAAAATGCCTTTGAATCTCTTCAACATTATTATTTGTTTCTAGTTGTATCTTAGCAACTTTCCCGTCGCTCTCTTTGAGACCACGTACCTTATCAGTGATTCCATTTACAGAATCTGCAATGAATTGAGTTAGTTTACTTAATGCTAACTTAGTATTGTCATCAACAGTATCACCATCAATCTCTAATTGCCTGGTTGTTTGAGGTTTCATCGTTTTATTGATGAGAGCATCAAATCTTTGCTTCTTATCTAATGCAGGATCATTTTCATCTGCAGGATTCTTTTGGAAGAATCCCATGGTCCTTCTTAGTTTGTCTCCACCGAAGTCGGAGATCATCTGAGAGACTGCAAGACTACCAGGAGTACTGTTGCTTTCTTTAAATGTTAATAGGTCTTGTAGTCTTGCCGAATCCTCATCATTGAGTTGACCGCCACGTTGTTCTTTCTTTTCTTCTAATGCAGCAATCTCATCATCAATTTCTTTTCTCTTCTGTGCAGCGGAGTCCATTGCACCACTAATCTTAGCGCCAATCTCACTAGCGGCGCTCCCATATTGAGGTGCTTGATAATTTACTGTATACGCTGCCATGCTCGACCTTTTTCGCTATTTTTTGGCGGGATAAATTTTTCGGAATTCAGGTAATCGAATATTCAATTTAGGTTCACCCATGTATTTATCATCGCATTTGCAATCTAGCATTATGTAACGCTTGGAATGATGGGTATTGTCTTCCTCGCGTGTCAAATGTTTTAACAGTCTCTCGTCCCTCAAATCCTTGAGATCTTGTAGTGTATCCTTGTGTGCCACCTATGCTAAATGGAATTACTTGAGCACCCCCTGATTTTTCTTTTATCACTGGCAGTGGCATCACTGTTGGCGGCGCTACAGATGATTGTGCTGAAAATGACCATGGCATTGGATTAATGGGACCAGGATTTGTATTATGTTGATGACCATTATTTGCAGCTGCAGGAGGAGGTGCTGCTGGTAATTGTTGTTGTTGTGTAGCATTTTGAGCAGGTGGTTGCTGTCGTATGCCTGAGTCAGTAATACCAAACTCTTTTTTCTTTTTCTCAATTCTTCCACCCATTTCACCCACAGTAATAGTTCCATCACCATTAGAATCTAGTGGTGCATTACCACGATATGCTTCTGAAGGTGAGCTGTATAGTACAGTACTATCATCCTTACTAGCATAAGCAGGAGCAAATACAGTAGCATATAATTGACCAGCACTAGCACCCTTTGGTAACTTCCAGTAGTCAAAATACTTCTCAACATACTTCATTTGTTGTGCTCTTGTCATTGACTTGAGTGCTGCTTGTGTTGTACCAACTGCTGCCGCACTATCAGCACTGAACTGGATCAATCCAACAAATCCTTTTCCATTGTCTGATTTTGGATCTAATCCAGACTCAGATGCCATCAGTCCAAGCAAGTCACCTTCTTTAATTTGATATTTTTGTGATAGTCTAGTGACTTCTTGTAAGAACTCAGGATCATTACCTACTCTGTCTGCTGCAGTACCAGATAGTGTCACTCCCATTGCTCCACCACCAGGTGTTGCTGCTTGTGCGGGACCACCAAACAAACTACCAAGCATGCTACCAATGCCTCCTAGAAGACCACCCAGATCAAAACCACCAACAGATCCAGTCGATGCTTTCTGTGCTTGATCAACACCCTTACCAACGTCAGAACGAATAGAGAAATTAGATACACCAAACATTCTTTCTAATGGTGCTACTTCTTGTTCATAAAAAGACTTGATAGTTTCAGTGCCAACACCTGAAGTTTCTAATACTTTTCTAGAGATACCTAAGATGAATGGAGCAGCAGCAAGAGCACTATTTTCTACAGTAGATGTTTTATCTGTGACCTTTCTTCCCATAACAGATTCAAGATCAAAGATACTCTCTGGTCCTGCTTCTCCTGCCATGACACCACCCGATGCCATTTTTTCAGTGCCAGAAATGAAATTATTATAACCATCTCCCATCTTTTGAAAGATATTTCTGTTGTCTCTACCTTGTAAGATCTGGACGGGGTTTTCTCCTGTACCATCCCAACCCGAAGAACGATATCTATCTTTATCCGATGATACTCCGATCTCTCCAAGAACATTATTGAGTCTATTTTTTCTTTCTTCTTGCATGTCAATGCCTCTTTGCTGAAGCATGCTTGAGTTACCTAACATTTCACCTGCTATAACAGGTAAACCAAGAGCAGGGATAGCACTCGCAGCACCAGTAGCAACGCCAAACATATTAGAGTACTGTTCTTCGCTGGTTAAAATTTCTCCTCTGTCTCTCTTTGCCTGAACCATTTTCTGGTACTCGGGATCATTCATATTGGCAAATCGAGTTCTGGTTGCATCAATGCCAGCAAGAGTTCCTAAACCAATCATTGCTCGACCGCCGAATCTACCAAGAGGACTCCTAGCTAGACCTCGTAAACCTCCTAGAGCACCATTAAATTTGCCACCAATTCTAGAACCAAGTCCAGAAAATCTAGAACCAAGTCTAGATGCATCACTAGCAGTGTCAGCAACTTTAGCAGCATTCTTTGCTTTGTTGCCACCAAACATGTTCCTCAAACCTTGTAAAGGTTTCTTATTCTTCATGAAGTTGTTGACTTGCTTCACTCCAGGAATCTTTTTAAGTTTTTGTTTAGTTAATCTTTTAATTGCTTGGAAAGTTCTCCTGGGATTTCTTATTCTCCTCCCAAGTTTTCTAAGCATTCTAAGTCTTCCCCTCCAGCGGTTTCCACCACCACCACCATCATCTTTCTTTCCTTTTTTTCCTCTACCCCATGAATATCCTGAAGTGCGAGTCATCCTTGACTGCGCTTCCATTCGTGATTCTTTTTGTGCAGCGTCTTCTTCCTCTCGCTGCTTAGCAATTACTTGTACTAATTTTTTCTGGAGATCATTATTATCTTCTTGTAGTTCATTATTCTCCTGAACATATTCACTGGTCTTTTTTGTAGTATTATTAGATATCTCAGAAATTTCTTCCAAGACTTCATACTTATTATTCAACCATCCATCAAAAGATTGTCCTAATCTCCCGAAAGCATCTGATACATTCTTACCTATGTTCTCACCACTACCTTCAGATTTTTCTGGAGATGCAGCACCAATAAAAGGTTTTACTCTCGCTGTAAACCTTTCGTCTTTACTTAATGCAGGGTCTTGATATGCTTGAGGACTCTTAGAGAATCTACCCTTAGTCCTAGCAATCTTATCGCCGCCAAAATTAAATGCTGCTGCCTTCTTGAGGTAGAAGAAGTTATCTTTCTCTGCTCCTCCTGCTTCTCTATCTGCACGTCTCGCTCTCGCTGCAGCAGTAAAAGTAGAACCAATTCTACTACTTAACCCAGCCGCAACAGAATTCTTACTTTAACTG
>Ga0233438_10004538_pt1 | contig 12125 bp, 10 predicted proteins | sample SI_123_September_FD_182720 | JGI IMG/M metagenome (GOLD analysis project Ga0233438, IMG submission 182720) | Seawater microbial communities from Saanich Inlet, British Columbia, Canada - SI_123_September2016_10_MG | ecosystem: Environmental > Aquatic > Marine > Inlet | place: Canada: British...
CTTGGCATGCTTTTTCAGGATTGACACATGCAAGAAAATTTAAATTTGATGAAAGTGCTCCTAAAATTACGTTTGGAAAAATGTTTACTAGAGATGAGCATCAACTAATGAATGTAGCTATTTACGTACACCACGGCTTGGTAGATGGTTTTCATGTAGCAAAATACCTTGATTATTTTCAGAATCTTATGGATGAAAATCTTTAAATTAAAAATTGGATAGTATTCCTAATAATTAAATTTTAAAAATTTATCAATAAACAAAATCATGTATATTGTGAGAAAAACTCTCAAAATCATATAAATGAAAAACTTTATACTAGCAGTATTCTTTTTATTTTGTAGTTATTTATCTGCTCAAACTATTACAGCAACAATCTCTTATCAAGGTTATGACGAATCACAGGCTTATTTTGGGCAAGGAGAATATGAAATCTTTTTGGACAACATTGATGGTGTATTAGATAAGCCTATTATCTTGGTTGATGGTTTTGATCCCGGAGATACTAGAGATTTATCAATGCTGTACACCAGTTTAGATATTGGTGGGCAAAATTTAGCTGATATTTTGAGGGATGAAGGTTATGATTTAGTTGCTTTAAATGCACCTTTATACACCACTGACGGCAAGGATATAGATGGTGGTGCGGATTATATTCAACGCAATGCAATGGTGTTTGTCGAATTAATTAATTTTATTAACTCAGAAAAGGTAGGTAGTGAAGAATTGGTAATTATTGGACCTAGTATGGGCGGGTTAATAAGTCGATATGGGCTGGCTTACATGGAAGAAAATAGTATACCACACGAAACTCGACTTTATATTTCGTTTGATTCCCCTCATCTTGGTGCAAATATTCCAATTGGTTTTCAGTATCTAATAAATTATTTTGCAAAGCAGTTGGATAACGACCAAGCTCAATTGGTTGTTGATAATGTTTTAAATAGTCCTGCTGCAAAAGAAATGTTATTGGACCATTATACAGGTCATTTATTATCAGGTTCAGATTTTGAGCAAGATTCTAATTTATTACTGCCTGTTGGAGCGCCAAATTTTAGAGATGCATTTCAAACAGAGTTGAACGATTTAGGATTTCCAACTAATGTGCGCAATGTTAGTATGATCAATGGAAGTGGTCAAGGGACTACTACAGGCAATCCAGGAATGGAAATGATCAATACTACATTAGATCTAGGAGCCACCATAACTGCCGATATTAAAATTAATTTTACTCCTGAAGCAGGAGAATTTATTAACGTAACTAATTTTTCAACTTTTTTAGCAGGAATTCCAATTGCTTCTTTTGGAGCAGATGCTGAGTCTTTTTCTTTCTCTGATGGAGTAGACTCTTCTCCAGGTGGAAAAAGTGATATAGCCTCCGGTCTAGGTGAAGTAGACGACCCAATTATCATTGAATTTTTTGAAAATTTAGAACAAAGTGAGTATTCATTTATACCTAGCGTGAGTGCTATGGCCATGGAAAATGAAAATGATTGGTATGTTTCTCCAAATATAGATAACTCTCCTTTTGTAAATGCTCATATTCCTGATGTAAATGAATTTCATGTTCAGTTAACTGAGCAAAACGTTGCCTTTGCATTATCAGAAATTCGAGAAGGGCCATTAAGCACAGAAGAAACAGCGTATGGTAATTTTTATCTTGTGGAAAACCCTGTAAATGAAAAGTTAATGGTAAGATTAGGATCTAATAATAATTATTCAAATTTAGAAGTATTGGTCTACAACACATCTGGACAACTTGTATTAGCAGAAAATATTTTTAATCCAAGCGAGGTTCTTAGTTTAAACCATTACTTAAATTCAGGAATTTATATTTTAATCATTAACAATAACAATCATTTTTTCCGAACCAAATTTATAGTTAAATAAGCTTGAAGGAATTATGAGATAATTAATGATGATGGTAGGGTTCGTTTCTAATAATAGTAAAACTTCTGTACAATTGTTCTGTGAAAAATAAACGTACCATTTGGTGTGAAAAAGTCATAGGTGATAAAGAGATCTTTTCATTACTACGGTTATATACATCCTCACTAAAACCATAGGGTCCTCCAATTACAAAAACTATTTTTTTTAGACCACTATTCATTTTTTTTTGAAGAAATGCTGAAAATTGAATTGAGTTATAAAGTTTTCCATTTTCATCGAGTAAAATAACTGCATCAGATTTTTCAATTTTTTTTAACAATTCTTTTCCTTCAGCTATTTTTTGTTGTTTAGTAGTTAAATTTTTTGTGTTTTTGATATCAGGAATTATATCCATATTAAAATGAATGTAAAATCCTAGACGTTTACAATATTCATCAATCAATTGCTGTAGCGGTCTAGAGTCTGTTTTACCAATAGTTAATAGTTTTATTTTCAATTTTTATAGTTATTAATTACTAATAGTTAGTGTTTTCAAAAATATAAAGAATTTGGTAACTTAATAAAACAATATCTTTTATATTGCTTAGTGCTAATTTCTTATTTTTGTTAAAAACCTAATTTATGATATCTACCTCCCAATTTAATAAAGAAATAGATCTCATAATTGCCAATGCTATTCGTGAAGATGTAGGCGCTGGAGATCACAGTTCTTTGGCGTGTATACCTTATGATGCAGCTGGTAAAGCCAAGTTGTTGGTTAAAGAAGATGGGGTAATTTCTGGAGTTGAATTTGCTAAGCGTGTTTTTAACTATGTAGATCCTGGTTTAAAAATAGACGTTTTAATTGAAGATGGGAGTTGGGTACAACCAGGTGATATCTGTTTTTATGTTTCTGGAAATTCACAGTCTATTTTAAAATCTGAGCGATTGATTTTAAATGCAATGCAACGAATGAGTGCTATTTCGACAAAAACTAAAAAATTTGTAGATGTATTACAGGGAACTTCAACAAAAATACTAGATACTCGAAAAACAACCCCAGGAATAAGGGCTCTTGAAAAATGGGCTGTAAAAATTGGTGGAGGTGAAAATCATCGTTTTGCTCTTTATGATATGATCATGTTAAAAGATAACCACATAGATTTTTGTGGTGGAATTACAAAGTCAATTGCTAAAACAAAACAATATTTATTAGAAAATCATTTGGACTTAAAAATTATCGTTGAGGCCAGAAATTTGGAAGAAATTAAGGAAATACTCAAATCTGATAATGTGTATAGAATTTTAATTGACAATTTTAATTATAAAGACACCAGAAAAGCTGTTTTATTAATAGGAGATAAGTGTTTTACTGAATCCAGTGGAGGAATTACTCTTGAAACTTTAAGAAACTATGCTGAATGTGGAGTAGATTATATTTCTAGTGGAGCAATAACACATTCTGTTTGCAATATGGATTTAAGCCTAAAAGCGATATGAGTAACGATCTTGAAAAGTTTATTTTAAAAACTCCTGGACTTCGTTTTTTAATAACAGTTCCGAGTAAAATAAAATTACCAGGATTCAATGGATTGTCTATGTATGACCTGATAAAAACATATTTTATTGGAATAATAGAGGGGACTTTTTCTTCTAGGGCAGGATCTATTGCATTTAGTTTTTTTATGGCCCTCTTTCCCTTTCTACTTTTTCTGCTAAACCTAATACCATATTTACCCATTGAGCCTCAGAATTTAGTTGATTTCGTAAAAGATATTTTACCTAAAGATACTGCTAGTTTTTTTATGCCTGTAATATTAGATATAATGGGCAACCCTCGAGGAGGCTTATTGTCATTTGTTTTTTTACTTACTATATTTTTAATGGCAAATGGCGTTAATGCTATATTTAGTTCTTTTGAATATTCTTACCATATTACGATAAACAGATCTTTTTTCAAACAATATATTGCTGCATTAATGGTTTCTGTTTTTTTAGCAATTCTTCTTCTTTTTGCTATTACCTTAATTGTTTATACTGAAAATTTTATTTGGGAATTAAATAATGATCAAGTGCTTAGTAACGGAGTTTTTTGGGTAGAGTTGATTCGATATATGATCTTAATGACTTTAATTTATTTTGTAGTAGCTACATTAAATTACTTTGGAATAAAGGAAGGCAAAAGTATCAAATTCTTCTCTATTGGTGCTTTAATCACTACTGTTTTATTCGCTTTAACAACCTATTTGTTTGGACTTTATATAACTAATTTTTCTAATTATAATGAGCTTTATGGTTCGATAGGGGCATTGTTAATTTTAATGCTTTATATCTGGATTAATTCTAATTTATTACTATTGGGTTTCGAATTAAATGCAACACTAAAAACCCTTCGCCAAAAAAAATAATCTGTGTATTATATAGATGTCATTTTACCTATTCCATTAAAACAAACTTTTACTTACGAAGTAAATAAGAATGAGGCTATATTCTTAAAGACCGGAATGCGAGTAGCAGTCCCTTTTGGAAAATCTAAAATATATACCGGTATCGTATTAAAAATTCACCAGCTAGCACCACAGGGCTATGAAACTAAATCAATTGACCAAATACTAGATGAATTTCCAATTATTAATGAATTCCAAATTAAACATTGGCAATGGATGGCTTCATATTATTTGTGCACTTTGGGAGAGGTTTTAAAAGCAGCATTACCAAATGGTTTTTTGTTAGAGAGTGAAACAATCATTACATTAAATAGCAATGTGAGTATTGATTATTCTGAATTAAACGACCTAGAGTTTTTAGTATTTGAAGCACTACAAAGCCAACCATCATTGCACATTAACGATATTCGATCCATTTTGGACAGAAAAAATGTTATGGGGGTCCTAAATAATTTAATTAAAAAAAAATGTATCGCAATACAAGAGGAGGTTTACGAAAAATATCGACCTAAAATAAAACGATTTATAAAGTTATCATCTCGCTATACTTCGGAAGAAAATTTAAAAAATCTTTTAGATACCTTAACAAGAGCTCCAAAACAAAGAAAGGTATTAATGACCTTATTTACGCTTTCAAGTCAAGAAAAAAAAGCAATTGAATCGGTATTACTCCAAAAAAAGAGTAATTCTAATTCGGCAGTAATCAATAGTTTAATTAAAAAAGAAATATTAGAGGAGTATTTTATTCAAAAAGATAGAGTTGAGTTTAATTTGGATAAAAATTCTGAAATTAAAAGTTTAAGCGAATCGCAAACAGTAGCCTTTAATGAAATAAACAAATCCTTTAATCAAAACGATGTTACTTTGCTACACGGTGTGACATCAAGTGGGAAAACTGAAATCTATGTTCAGTTAATTGATTTAGCAATTAAACAAGGAAGACAAGTTCTTTATATGCTTCCAGAGATTGCTCTTACCACTCAATTAATCACTAGATTGCAAAATTATTTTGGAGAAAAAATATCTGTCTATCATTCCAAATATTCTATTAGCGAAAGGGTAGAAGTCTGGAATAATTTATTAAACAATAAATCAAAAGCTCAGATTATAATTGGTGCTCGATCTTCCCTTTTTTTACCATTTTCAAAATTAGGCTTGTTAATAGTTGATGAAGAGCATGAACCTTCTTTTAAACAGTTCGCGCCATCACCAAGATACAATGCAAGAGATAGTGCAGTCGTTTTAGCAAAATTTCATGCTGCTAAATTACTTATGGGATCCGCTACTCCCTCATTAGAGAGTTTTTATAATGCAATAAATAACCGATACGGATTGGTTAGCTTAAAAAAACGATTTGGTGACGTTTTAATGCCTGAAATCGAATTAATAGACATAAAAGAAAAGCATCGTAAAAGGTTAATGAAAGGCCATTTTAGTGATCGATTGTTAGAAGAAATAAATGAGGCTTTAAAAAATAAAGAGCAAATCATACTTTTTCAAAATCGAAGAGGTTATTCTCCTGTAATTGAGTGTACGACATGTGGTATTTCTCCTCAATGTCCCAATTGTGATGTAAGTCTTACTTTTCATCAGTATAAAAATCAATTGCGATGTCACTATTGCGGATACCATATCCCAAAAATGATCTCCTGCATCGCGTGTGGAAGTGAAACTTTAGATAGTAAAGGGTTTGGAACTGAGCAAATTGAATTAGAATTAAAAGAACTGTTTCCGGATCATCAAATTGCTAGAATGGATCAAGATACCATGAAACGTAAAAATGCCTATGCAAAGATTATTGAAGCGCTAGAATTAAAAGAAATTGATATTTTGGTAGGAACACAAATGTTAGCAAAGGGCCTGGATTTTCGGCATGTAAGTTTAGTGGGAGTGATGAATGCAGATAATCTTTTAAATTTTCCAGATTTTAGAGCACATGAGCGTAGTTTTCAATTATTGCAACAGGTAGCAGGAAGAGCTGGAAGAACTAAAAAGCGGGGTAAGGTAATTATTCAAACCTTTAATCCATATCACCAAATCCTTCAACAAGTTAGTGTAAATAATTTTGAAGAAATGTACCATCATCAATTAGAAGATCGTCGCCAATTTAAATACCCACCATTTTATCGCATGATTAAAATTACGGTAAAGGAACGATCTTTTCAAATAATGGATAGAGCTTCTATATGGCTAGTTAATGCCTTGAAATTAAAGCTTAATAAAAATGTACTAGGTCCTGAAACACCACCTGTTGGTAGAATTAGGAACTTGTTCATTACTCATATTTTAGTTAAGATTCCAAAAGAACAATCGCTGAGTAAAACGAAAAATTATATTAACTCGATACTAAAAAGTTTTAATACGATCAAAGAATTTTCAAGAGTACATTTGACTGTAGATGTTGACAATTACTAATACACATTTTAAAACCGGTTTGTTCACTTCGTTAAATTTTATGTACTAACGATACTGATATTACCGATGAAATACAAGTTTTTATGACTTTATCGATAAAACTATACTTTTTTTATTTTTTTTAAATAAAAAATAACTTAGAGCAATAGGTTTGTGATTTGTAAAAAAAGTAGTATTTTTGCACGCTCTTGGCTTAAAGCTAAGGGTATTAATCATTAATTAAATTATAATTTTATGAATCATTATGAAACTGTTTTCATCTTAAATCCCGTTTTATCTGAAGAACAGATAAAGGAAACAGTAAAGAAATACGAAGAAATTCTTGTTTCTAAAGGTGCTAAGATGATATCCAAAGAAAATTGGGGGCTAAAAAAATTAGCCTACGCAATTCAACACAAAAAAAGTGGCTTTTATCACTTATTTGAATACACAGTAGTTGGAGAAGCTATTAACGAATTAGAGATTGAATTCAGAAGAGATGAACGTGTAATGCGCTATCTTACTGTAGCCCTAGACAAGCACGCTATTGCTTGGGCTGAAAAAAGAAGAAATCGTAACAAAAAAACTGCATAAGCTATGTCATCAATAGAACAACAAGCAAAAGGAAAAAAAGAGGGAGATATTAGATATCTAACTCCTCTTAATATTGAGACTGCAAAAGTTAAGAAATATTGTATGTTTCAGAAATCTGGAATTAAATATGTGGATTATAAAGATCCAGATTTTTTAATGAGATTTATTAACGAGCAAGGAAAGATATTACCAAGAAGACTTACAGGTACTTCTTTAAAATACCAGCGTAAAGTAGCAGTTGCTGTGAAAAGAGCTAGACACATTGCTTTAATGCCGTACGTAGCAGATTTATTAAAATAAAAATTAGATAGGATATGGAACTTATATTAAAAAAAGACGTTGAAAATCTAGGATTTACTGACGACATAGTAACTGTAAAAAACGGTTACGGAAGAAACTTTTTATTACCACAAGGATTAGCAGTTTTAGCGACTCCTTCTACAAAAAAGGTTCTTGCTGAAACACTAAAACAACGCGCATTCAAAGAAAAGAAAATTATTGAGGATGCTCAAAAAGAAGCTGACAAACTAAACGGGCTAGAAATTAAAATAGCCTCAAAGTCGGGTGAAGGAAACAAACTATTTGGATCTGTTTCTAACGCTAACTTAGCTACCGCTTTAGAAAACAATGGTGTGGCAATTGATAAAAAATACATTACAATTGCAGGTGGCTTAATTAAGCGTACTGGCCAATACGACGCAAAAATACGTTTCCATAGAGACGTTGTGTCTAACTTATCTTTTGAAGTTGTTGCTGAAAAAAAATAATAGTTAATATTTTGTTAACTAATTGATAGCAATTGTTAATATTTAAAACCACTTTTTAATTAAAGTGGTTTTTTTTATGCATAATTTTAAAAAATAACCAATAATTATAGACGATGAAAATATTAAAAAATTTAATTTACGGTCTTTTTCTCTTTGCGTTTAGTATGGTAAACGCTCAGGTAACGACCTCAAGTATCAAAGGAATGGTTGCCGATGAGTCAGGAGCATCCTTTTCAGGTGCGAACATTATCGCCGTGCACACGCCTTCTGGAACTAAATCAGGGGCAATCACAAATTTTAACGGACGATACAACCTACTTAACTTACGAGTAGGTGGTCCATACTCAATAACTGTGTCTTATGTAGGGTATAGCACACAAAGCTTTGATAATGTTTACCTTGATTTAGGAAAGGCATTTAATTTAGATGTGACTTTGACCGAAGACAGTCAGCAGTTAGATGCGGTCGTATTAACAACTGGAGGTGCTAAAAACACTTTTGGGAGTGACCGTACCGGCGCAGAAACCAATGTTGGTAGAAGAGAGCTCACACGCTTACCTACAATTTCAAGATCAGCTTCCGATTTTACTAGACTAGAACCTTCGTCTAGTAATGGTTCTTTTGGAGGTAGAAATGACCAGTTTAATAATTACTCTTTGGATGGTGCAATTTTCAACAATCCCTTTGGACTAGATGCTGCTACACCAGGAGGACAAACAGATGCTCAACCTGTTTCATTAGATGCTTTAGAACAGATTCAAGTTTCTACAGCTCCTTATGATGTAAGGCAATCTGGATTTACAGGAGCCTTGATCAATGCCGTAACTAAAAGTGGAACGAATAATTTTCATGGTACAGTTTACGGATTTTATCGAAACGAAAGCCTAACTGGAAGTGAAGTTAAAGGTGATGAAGTTTCTGTTGCAGACTTGAAACAATTGCAATTTGGTGCCAGCTTAGGCGGAGCAATTGTTAAAAATAAATTATTTTTCTTTGCAAATTTTGAAAAAGATGACCGAGAGGATCTAGGGCAAAATTGGCTGCCCAATACCGGTTCTGGCCTTATTAACGAATCTAGAGTACTAGAGTCTGATTTAATAGAAGTTCGAGATGCTTTATTGGCTGTTGGTTATGATCCTGGTGCTTACGAGGGTTTTACTAACAAAACGGAATCTACGAAAGGGATTTTTAAATTAGATTGGAATATTAATGATAACAATCGTTTAGCGTTAATTTATAATTTTTTAGATGCCTCAAAAGAAAAACCTGCACATCCAACAGCACTTGGATTTAGAGGTCCCAGTGCATCAACACTTCAATTTGAAAATGCAGGCTATCAAATAAACAATAAATTACAATCTTTCCAAATGGAATTAAATTCTGACTTTGAAGGAAATGCATCTAATAAATTTCAAGTTGGATATACTCATTTTAACGATTTTAGAAATCCAAAATCAACACCTGCTCCTTCACTATCAATTACAAAAGACGGTTCTAATTACATAATTGCTGGACATGAACCTTTTTCTATCAATAACGATTTACAGCAGAAGGTTTTTCAATTTTCAGACAATATTAGTTTTGTAAAAGGAAAGCATACCACTACCGTTGGAATTTCTTTTGAAAAGTTCCAATTTGACAATTCTTTCAATCTTGGCGTATACGGTGCTCAAGGTGTTTTCTTTCCAACCACTACTATGGAAGGTTTTGGAGAATTTGCATCTTCAGGAGCACTTCAAGCAGCGTTTGATGCAGCTATTGCAGCAGATGCAGCTATCAACTCAAATGGGACTGGAAACCCAGGTGGCTGGGCTTTAGCAGAGACCAATGTAGGTCAGATGGCTTTTTATGCTCAAGATGAATGGGATGTTTCAAACAACTTTAAGTTGACATTAGGAGTGCGTTTTGATAAACCGCTATATTTTGATACTGCAACAAAAGCACAAAATGTAATTGATAACGCATGTTGTAATGTGCCAAACATTCCATACGTTAATCCTAATACGGGAGAAACCGTATTAATAGATAATACTCAAATGCCTACAAATCAGGTTTTAATTTCTCCAAGAGTTGGTTTTAATTACAACCATAAAGGAGAAGATAAATTACAACTTCGTGGAGGATCAGGTGTATTTACCGGACGACTTCCATTTGTTTGGATAGGGAATCAAGTTGCAAATCCTGAAATATTTTTCTTAAACGCTGTAGATCCAGATTTTAAATTCCCACAAGTTTGGAGAACAAATATTGGTGGTGATTACAAATTTGACGGTGGTCTTATTTTAACTGGTGATCTTGCTTACACTAAGGATATCAATGCAGCTCACGTTCAAAACTGGGGTTTATTACCACCATCAGGAACTTTAAATGGAGTTGATAATAGACCTATTTATACCTCAGGTGATTTAATTAACAACGCCTACGTAATCACAAATTCTGATAAAGGTCGAACTTGGAATGCGACATTTAAAGCTCAAAAGACCTTTGGTGATGGATACTATGTAATGATGGCTTATAATTATCTGAATTCACAAGATGTGAATTCCATTGAAGCGGAAATAACAGGTGATGCATTTGCATTTAACGCAGCGCTAGGTAATGTTAACGATGATGTGCTTGCTAATTCTAAATATGGAGATCAACACAGGATTATTGGTGTGGGTAGTAAAAAATGGAACTATGCAAATGATAAATGGGCTACAACAGTTTCTGCCTTTTTTGAATATGCTAAAGGTGGACGTTTTAATTATACCTATGGGGGCGATATTAATGGAGATGGCTCAAATTTAAATGACCTTCTCTACATTCCAACTTCGTCAGAAATAGGAGAAATGCAATTTTCTGAACCCGGACAAGGAGCTGCATTTGACGCCTATATTGCACAGGATGATTATTTAAATGGAAGAAGAGGTCAATATGCAGAACGTTATGGAGCAATTTCACCATGGAGAGGTCGATTGGATCTAAAAATCCTTCAAGACTATAACATAAAAATTAATGAAAATAGAACCAATACACTACAATTTAGTATAGACATTCTTAATGTTGGAAATATGATCAATTCTGACTGGGGAGTTATGCAACAACCAAATAACGTTCAGCCTATTGGTGTAACTGTCGATCCAGGAACGAGTTCGCCTACCTATACTTTTAATCCTGATTTAAAAGAAACGTTTGGCTATGATACGAGCTTAGCTTCAAGATGGCAAGCTCAATTTGGATTGCGCTACATTTTTTAGGATTATTAGCAATAATATCATTAATTTTACGCCCCTTAAACGGGGCGTTTTTTATGGCAAAATATAGCAGACTTACCAAACAGCAATTTGAAGAATTGCATGAAGAATTTATTAATTTTTTAGCAACACAATCGATCACAGGTAAAGAGTGGGACGAAATTAAAAGGGTGAAGCCTGAAGTTGCCGAAGAAGAATTAGATGTTTTTAGTGATTTAATTTGGGAAGGGGTGTTGAACAATGCTTCCTATCTTGAAAATATTTCTGCTATGCAATTATTTCTTTTTAAAGTTGAAGCGGCTCATATGAAATTAATAGTAATAAAAACTACCAATGAGAATATCGATTTCAGAACTTCTGAAGGTTTTAAATGGCTCCAGAAAAATTTTGCTTTTGAAGAAGTTGAGTTTTTTACAGCAAATAAAGATTTTACCACAGACAAAAAAGGGGATATTTTTTCTTTAATAGAGCAAGGTGCTATTATTACCAAAGGCGATTTGTTTATGTTTTTTAATAAAATGGTAAACTGAAGCTTTTGATTTAATTCTTAGTTAAAATAGCTTTGATAATCCTATAAATGATCATTAAAAATAAAACACAGCATGAAATTATCAGAAATTAAAAAAATCTTAAAAAATTTAGATAAAATCGGTTTTCAATTACCAAACGGAACTTTTGTTTCTAGTCATTTTCATGTCACAGAGGTCGGTAAAGTTACCAAAGATTTTATTGATTGTGGCGGGAAAGTTAGAAATGAAACGGTTATTAATTTTCAACTTTGGGAACAAAATGATTATGATCACAGATTACATCCAGAT
>Ga0233438_10004539_pt1 | contig 12125 bp, 13 predicted proteins | sample SI_123_September_FD_182720 | JGI IMG/M metagenome (GOLD analysis project Ga0233438, IMG submission 182720) | Seawater microbial communities from Saanich Inlet, British Columbia, Canada - SI_123_September2016_10_MG | ecosystem: Environmental > Aquatic > Marine > Inlet | place: Canada: British...
GGCAGCAGGAATGTCGACATTGTTAGAGTTAAAAAAGCAAAATCCCTATAAGAAGTTTGATAAGATTGCAGAAAAAATAGAAACAATTTTATTGGATGCAGGAAATAAACATGGTGTCGATTTGACTGTAAATCGATTTGGATCTATGATCAGTCCGTTTTTTGCCAAAGAAAACATCACCAATTTCACCGATGCACAAAAATGTGATACTAAAAAATTTGCGACTTTCTTTTGGAAAATGATTGAAAATGGTGTGTTTTTACCACCTTCACAATTTGAATCGTGGTTTTTGTGCTCAGCAATGACGCACTCAGACATGCGTAAGTTTGAAAGCGCAGTAGATGTGTCATTAGCAGCGGTGGCAGAGCATCATTGACCGTTGCTATTGTGTGTTAAAAGAAAGAGATAAAAAAACACCTAAAAATTAAAAAGTAATGATAGGTGAAAATAAAATAAACAGTTGCTGGCCCAAAGCGAGTAACCCAAGAGAACATGATAAAAAATGATTTGTACCTAAGAGCCTTGAAAGGAGAAACAGTGGAAAGGCCTCCAGTTTGGATGATGCGTCAAGCGGGAAGATACTTGCCAGAATTTCAAGAAATCAAAAAGAAATATGATTTTTTTACGCGTTGTCAGACACCAGAATTGGCGGCAGAAATAACTGTACAACCCATTCGTAGATACGGGATGGATGCAGCTATTTTATTTTCAGATATTTTGGTTATTCCACAAGCGATGAATATTGAAGTAGAAATGAAAGAAGGGATAGGGCCTTGGTTGCCAAATCCGATTCGTTCTATGGAAGATGTCAACAAAGCAATTGTTCCTGATATCGATGATACATTGGGCTATGTGATGGATGCGATTAAGTTGACCAAACAAATGTTGAACGACGAAATTCCATTGATTGGATTTGCAGGATCTCCATGGACAATTTTGTGTTATTGCATTCAAGGTCAGGGTTCTAAAAATTTTGACAAAGCCAAAGAGTTTTGTTTTACGCAACCCGTTGCCGCCCATACTTTACTGCAGAAAATTACAGATACTACTATTGCATATTTGAAAAAGAAAGTAGCAGCAGGGGTAAATGCCGTGCAGGTTTTTGATTCATGGGGAGGAATGCTTTCTCCAGCAGATTATCAAGAATTTTCATGGAAATACATTGACCAGATTATTGAGGCTTTGAAAGATGATGCACCCGTGATTGCTTTTGGAAAAGGTTGTTGGTTTGCATTAGAAGATATGGCTAAGTCCAATGCAGCTGCTTTAGGAGTAGATTGGACAATTACCCCAGAATGGGCAAGAAAATTAACCGGAGGAAATGTTACCTTGCAGGGGAATTTTGATCCTACGCGCTTGTTCTCATCTCCATCAGAAATTAAAAAGCAAGTAAAAACGATGATCGATGCTTTTGGAAAAGATAAATACATCGTGAATTTGGGGCATGGAATTCTGCCAAATATAGGATTGGAAAATGCAGGAGCTTTTATCGATGCTGTAAAAGAATACAAAAGCTGATTTTTAAACCTTATATTTTTAAGCGATATGAAAAAGGGACACATGAAAGAACAATTTTACGTGTACATTCAGAATTTACAAGATAGCATTACTTCGAAGTTAGAAGAAGTTGATGGGGACGCTACTTTTACCGAAGATATATGGAAACGTCCTGAAGGTGGAGGAGGGAGAACGCGTGTTATTTCGGAAGGGAATGTTTTTGAGAAAGGTGGTGTAAATATTTCAGCAGTGGAAGGGGAATTACCACAAGTTTTACGAGATAATTTTGGAGTAAAGGAAGGGAATTTTTTCGCTTGTGGACTCTCATTAGTGCTTCACCCTAAAAATCCTATGGTTCCTACGGTTCATGCAAACTGGCGTTATTTTGAGATGTATAATGAACAGGGAGAAATAGTTACCCAGTGGTTCGGTGGGGGGCAAGATCTGACTCCCTATTATTTGTTTGACGAGGATGCTATTCATTTTCATACGGTCTGTAAGGCTGCTTGTGACAAGCATGGAGCAGATTTTTATTCCATGTATAAAAAACGCTGTGATACCTATTTTTGGAATGCTCATAGAAATGAAGCACGAGGGATTGGAGGCCTGTTTTTTGATTATTTAAAGGAGACAAAAGATTTTTCTCTTCAAGACCGTTATGATTTTGTTACCGAAATAGGAAATAGTTTTTTAGAGAGTTATGTGCCAATTGTAGCTGCGAGAAAAGATTTGTCCTATACCTCCGCTCAAAGAGAATGGCAAGAGGTGCGCCGTGGGCGTTATGTGGAATTTAATTTGGTACATGACAAAGGGACTTTATTCGGATTGAGAACCAACGGTCGTATTGAGTCCATTTTGATGAGTTTACCTCCTAAAGTACAGTGGCATTATTGTCATGAGCCTGCCGAAGATTCTGAAGAAGCGCGTTTGGTGTCTGTTTTAAAAGAACCAAAGAATTGGTTGTCGTCTTAAGGACGTGTAATCGATTTGATAAGGCCGTTGAAAATAAGACTATGAAAAGGGAGTACAGCGTACCAATACAATCTTCCCCAAAGGCCTTTTGGTCTAAATACAGCGCGTTGGTATAATTTGTTTTTTACGATTCTGAATTCGAGCCAAGCTTCACCAGGCAATTTCATTTCCGCGTATAACAACAAGCGCCCCTCTTTTTTACTTGCGTAGAGTACACGCCAAAAATCAAGTACGTCCCCTGTTTGAAGTTTCGTAGGATGTGTACGCCCTCTTCTCAATCCAATTCCACCTACGAGTTTGTCAATATAACCTCTGATCTTCCATAGAATAGTATAGCGATACCAGCCGTTTTTTCCGCCTAAGGCCCATATTTTATTGAGTGTTTTTTTTCGACTTTCGAAGGAGCTTATTTTGATATCTTTTAGGCAGCCAAAATGTGGAACATTGATATGTTTGGATACTTTTTTACTCATATTTCCACTGATCACAGAATCTTTCCAACTCGAAATTAATATATTTTGAGCAATGGCGTCAAAAGCACTTTCTACTGCTTTTTCGTAAGAAATAGGTTGTATGTCAAGAAGTTTTGCGACGTTGTTTTTTTTGGCAACGACTTCAACTTTCATGCTTTCTACCAAAGATATGGCCAATCTGTAAGAGGTAGATGTTACGAAATATAGCCAGTAAGATGATAGTTTTGGGGTCATGACAGGAACCGTTAAAATGGTTCTTTTTAATTTTCTTTTCCTCGCGAAAATGAGAAGCATTTTTTTGTAAGTCAAAATATCGGGGCCATAGATGTCAAAAGAAATGTTGTACAATTCTTTTTTGAGAAGTGATTTTTGTAAAAATTCAATAACGTTTCTAATTCCAATAGGTTGTGTTTTTGTGTTGAGCCATTTGGGGGTGACCATGACAGGAAGTTTTTCTGTCAGATCACGAATGATTTCAAATGAGGCGCTTCCGCTGCCTACGATGATGCCTGCCTTTAGTGTGGTCAAAGCATACTTTTCGGAAGCCAAAGTATGCTCCACCTGCTTTCTTGATGACAAGTGTTTTGACAATTCTTCGTCGTTGGTAATTCCACTTAAATAAAGTACCTGTTCGATGTTTGTTTTTTCAACGAGTCTTTTGAAGTTTAATGCACAAGTTTTTTCCAATTCATCAAAATTTGAATTGTTCGATGACATTGAATGTATCAAGTAATAAGCCGCTTTGATATCGTTGTCAAGGAGGTCGTTAATTTTATCACTTAAAAAATCAATTTCTAAAAATTGGACTTGTGGATGGTCTATGTAATCTTTAGGAATTCTGTCCAAATCACGAACACAACAAACCAACTCGTGTTTTTGAGATAGTAAAACAGGAATGAGTCTTTTGGCTATGTATCCTGTTGTGCCTGTGATTAGAATTTTCATAAATCGTTATGAGTTGTGTTTGTTCGTTACTTGTTCTTGTTTTCTTTAGGGCGTTGGTAATTCAATCGAAGATTATTCGTTGGAACGGCATAAGTATCAAGGCCGTTGATTGCCGCAATTTCTCCTTTGATGAGATTGATTAGGTAATCTTCTTCTAATAAATCTTCACGTACATACAATTTTACAATTTCAGCAAGAACCAAAATGGTTCCATTGGCTTTAATTTCGTACTCTTCCAAGTATTTCATGGCTATTTGTATGGGGGATTCTTTTACGAAGGGGGCTTCCCAGTTGTCTTTGTATTCTTCTTCAAGTGCGGTTTTGTCAAATTCTGAGATTTCTTTTGGGTATTTTGCTGAGGTATGGTGTGCGTCTTTTATTTTGGATTTGAAAATCGGGTTGATCGTAAAAACACCTGTTTCTTTTATGTTGTCGTAGGTGTCTCGAATGACAGTGGTAGGACGCAATACAAATCCAAGTATAGCAGGGCTTGACCCAAAATGTGTCACAGAGCTGAATACGGCTACATTGGTAATTCCGGCTTTGGATTTTGTTCCAATCAAATTAGCAGACTTGTAGCCTGTTATGGAATTGACAAGATTTATTTTTTTGACATAAGCTAAGTTATCAATGTCTTCTTTGTCAAATGAAATCATAATTTCGAACTGTAGGTGTTTATATTTATGTTGTTTGCTTTCAGATCGAACATTAAGTTGTACAAACCGAAAAATGTTCTGTTAATATAAATAAAATGTTTGGAACCTCTATTACCATTCATTTGTTTTAATTCTGAGCTTTTTGCATATTTCGTCCCTAAATCAGCTATTTTGCCAAAAAAATCAGCATCAGAAAAGTCGAATTTTTCTTGTTGAAAAGGTTTTGTGAACAAGCTCAACATTTCATGAAATAGCTTTGTGAAAAATGTTACTTCCTCTGCTGAATCGTCTTTTCTAAGGATTTCGAGCTCGTAGAGTTTCTTTTGGAAATAATCTGGGTTTTCAATGTTTTCTTTTTTCGCGAGTTCGAAGTAGGGAATGTAGAAGTCATCCGGTATGCTTTTGATACAACCAAAATCAATGACGATTAGCTCGCCTTCAGGGCTGACTAAGAAATTTCCAGGATGTGGATCTGCATGTACCTTCTTTAAAGAGTGCATTTGATACATGTAAAAATCCCACAACGCTTGCCCTAACTTGTTTCCTGTTTTTTGATCCAATGGTTTCGCAGTGTATTCGGACAAATGAATTCCATTCATCCAGGACATCGTTAAGATTTTGTCACAGGAAAGTTCTTCGTAGTATTGGGGAAATTTTAAATTTTGAATATGACTACAGGCATTCGATATTTCTTCACTTTGTTGAAATTCTAAAATGTAATTGGTTTCTTCTGTTAGTTTATTTTCTACTTCTTTAAAATATCGATCCGATCCCTCTCCTTTGATGTTGAACATTTTTAGAGCAATAGGTTTAACCAACGCTAAATCTGATGAAATACTCTTTGCAATTCCAGGGTATTGAATTTTAACAGCCAAAGATTGTCCGTTTTTTTTAGCACGGTGAACTTGACCAATGCTAGCAGCATTGATTGAATTGAGATCGAATTCATCAAATATCTCGTTGGGGTGTTTTCCGAAATAGTTTTTGAAGGATTTTACGAGCAAAGGTGCTGAAATCGGCGGTACAGAGAATTGAGATAGTGAGAATTTCTCTACATAAGCACGCGGCATGATGTTTTTCTCCATGCTGAGCATTTGTGCGACTTTCAGCGCACTTCCTTTCATGGTTTTTAGACCGTCATAAATAGCTTCTGCATTACCTTTATTCAAGCGTTCTTTTGCTTCTTCTTCGGGGTTTACGAGTTTGTCGCCATAAAATTTGATGTAGTTGGCACCAACTTTTGCTCCAGTTTGTATGAGTTTTGAGGCTCTTTGTATTTTTGAAGTAGGTATTCTGTCAATCGTCTTCATTCAGTTACATTTTAAAGTTCATTTTTTCTTTCAATAAAAATTTGCCCAATTCAAGAAAGCTTTGAACCGGTTTGATATTTAAAATATCAAAGCTTGCATGCACTGTTTTCTCAATAAAAATATCTGTTTTTTCAAAAGATGGCGAATGGTCCTCGATCCAAAATTTCAAAATCATCATAAACTGAGCCCAGAAAATATTTTCTTTCCCTTTGTTTTGAATTTTTTCCAATTGTTCTTGTTTGAGATCGAGAGTTTCAATATCCAATTCGTTGATAAAATCGAAGAAAACATGTTTCATCGGGTCTAATACCTTGAGTGGGGCCAAAGGATTTTTTTTGGCATGTAAACGCGAAAGAACAAAAGAACGGTTTTCTGTTAAAATCTCTATGAATGTGAAATAGAAACTGAGCAATTTATTTGTAGCGTTGTAGCCGTTGAAATCTTGATTGTCTTTCAACAGGTGCATCGCATTTTCAAAGAAAATGACAAAAATTTCTTTTTCCAAGGCTTCAAAGGAAGAAAAATATTGATAAAATTCTCTTTCTGTTATGCTAAGCTCTTTTGTGAGAATGTAAATAGACTTTGGAGTTTCCCCAGTGTTTAAAACTGTATTCATATATTCTGAAACAATTTTATTTCTCTTCTCTTTTTGTTGTTTTTCCATGGTAGTGCTAATTTATATCAAAGATACAATAAAATGTTTAACAAAAAATCTATAATGTTAAACAAAATTAGTAAATTTGATTTTTATTATTTGAAAGGTGTGAAACCACACGTGTGTGCATTATACCGAGTGTGAAACTTTTCGTTAGAAGGAATATGAATGTTAAAACCCCATTTCTTATGTTTTCAATTTTTAAAAAGAAATCCAAATTAGAAAAGCTTCAAGATCGCTATAAAAAACTAGCAGAAGAAACATTTGAGCTTTCAAAAGTGAGTCGGGCAGCTGGAGATAAAAAATATGCAGAAGCAGAAGCTGTATTGTTAGAAATAGACGAATTACGTGGTGAAGCAGACAAAAAATAAAATTCCCGATCAAGTTGTTTTCAACAGTGAAAGCGGACGGTACGATGCGTCTTTAAAGTCGTATGGTACGAATTTGTCAGCGCCAAAAATAGAGACTCTTGATACGGGGCTCTGGAAGAGCAACAACATTCGACGTGTAAATTCACAGTTCAAAGCGCGGTATCAAGCTCTAAAAGATGCATTTGAATCTTTTTCCGAAGAATTTGAATACAACAATAAAGTGTATGCCTCCAAATTTAATTTTGAGCCAGTTGTAGGAGAAATTTACTATCTCTACAAAAACAAAGCAGGGCACGATTTTTTATCTATCATTCCTTCTGACGAATGTAATTTTGAATTCCAAGGAGCTTTTTATCTCAATGAAGACAAAGTTTGGAAAAAAAAATAAAACATATATTTTGATAGTTTAGAAAGAAAATTTGGATGAAAAAAAACAGTTTGATTTTTTTGGGTTTTTTAGTGCTAAATTTTTCAGCATTGGGAATTGGCGTCTATTTGATGAATAATGGTCCGATGAGTACTTGGTACATAAATTTACAAAAGGCACCTTGGACCCCTCCAGGGTGGGTTTTTGGTATGGCTTGGAGTGTTATTATGCTATGTTTTTCTATCTACATGACAAAGCTCGTTGCCCAGCAGCCTTCGAAAAAAGTGTTTTCCTTGTACGCAATGCAATGGGTACTAAATATTTTTTGGAATTATTTGTTTTTCAATCAACATTTTGTCGAAATAGCCTTTTTTGAATTGCTGTTGTTGACGCTTGTAGTAGCTTATTTTTTATTTCAATTTTCAAAATCTTTAAAATACACTACTCTTTTTGTGATTCCATATTTTTTTTGGTTGCTGATTGCGAGCTCTTTAAATGGATACATACTTCTAAACAATTGACAAAAGTTCTGCGTTTTTAGGCAAAGTCTTTTGTTGCTTTTTCTCAAGCATTGAAGTCGTTATAATTTTCTTAAATTTGCAAAAAGTTTTGCGAAGCTGTGCTTTCAAAAAAACTCAAACGAGATACACGCATTTACACCTAATAGAATGGCTAAATTTGAACTGAAATTACCAAAAATGGGGGAGAGTGTTGCAGAAGCGACGATTACCTCTTGGTTAAAAGAAGTAGGAGATACAGTGGAAGCAGACGATTCTGTTGTTGAAATTGCAACAGACAAAGTAGATTCTGATGTGCCGAGCGAGGTGTCTGGGAAATTGATTGAAATATTGTTTGAAAAAGACGATGTAGTCAAAGTGGGGCAAACTTTGGCAGTCATTGAGGTAGATGGCGAATTGGAGGAAAATCCTACATTGGAGAATATTCCAGAAGCGGAATTCATTGCAGATGTAGTCGAAGAAGTGGAGCAGCAAGTAGAAAAAGCAATTGAGACAACGAGTAATGAAGTTATTCAAAATATAGCAAATACAGATCGTTTTTATTCCCCATTGGTTAAAAATATAGCCACAACAGAGGGTGTAGGACAAGAAGAATTGGATAGGATTCCAGGTACAGGAATTGACGGAAGGTTGACCAAAGCAGACATGCTGTTGTATTTGAAAACCAGGAGTAAAAATCCTGCTGAAGTTACTGCGAAGGATATCAAATCTTCTCCCAAAATAGCAGTTGTACGTAAAGAGCATGTTCCGCTTTCTGTAAATGGAGAAGACGAACTGATAGAACTCAGTCGTATGGGGAAAATGATTTCTGATCATATGATTCATTCGGTTCAAAAGTCAGCTCATGTACAGTCATTTATTGAAGTGGATGTGACCAATTTGGTGGCATGGAGAAACAATTCAAAAGAGAATTTCCAAAAGAGAGAGGGTGATAAATTGACCTACACACCTGTTTTTATGATGGCCGTAGCCGCTGCTATTAAAAAATATCCTTTGGTGAATTTGTCTTTTGATGGAGATAAAAAAGTAGTCATTAAGAAAAATATCAATTTAGGAATGGCTGCAGCTTTGGGTGATGGGAATTTGATTGTTCCTGTGATTCAAAATGCCGATGAGTTGAATTTGATTGGTATGGCAAAAATCGTAAATGATCTGGCGCTAAGAGCGAAAGAAAATAAATTGCAACCCGACGAAATTCAAGGAGGAACCTATACGGTTACGAATGTAGGGGGCTTTGGAAGTTTGTTTGGGACGCCTATTATCAACCAGCCAGAGGCGGCTATCTTGGCTTTGGGAGCGATACGAAAGGTGCCTGCTGTACTTGAAACTCCCGAAGGAGACGTGATTGCGATTCGTCAGAAGATGTTTCTCTCCCATTCCTACGATCACCGAGTAATCAATGGTGCCTTGGGGGGGTTGTTTATCAAATTCATCAAAGACTACCTAGAGGCTTGGGACTTAGAAACTCCTTACTAACGTTCTTTTTTGGTTGTCTTCTTTTTTTGAAGCCAAAATACTTTTCACAGGTTTTAATGGTTCACTGTTAGGCTGGAACTCTTATTTCGACAGATTTGTTTCAAATATTTTATTATGGTAAAAATAGTACATTGTTTTGTGTGGTTGATTGCTTTTTCAAATGGTATTTTAGCACAAGATGTCCTTTCGAAAACAGAAAAAGAGGACTTGCAGGTGGCTTATTTTGCAAGTGGTTGTTTCTGGTGTGTGGAGGCAATATATGAGAGTGTAGATGGCGTAAAGGAAGCTGTTTCAGGTTACTCAGGAGGACACACCAAAAATCCGACGTATCGTTCCACAGGGACTGGGAAAACAGGGCATGCTGAAACGGTTGCTGTTTATTACGACCCAGAAAAAGTTTCATATCGCTCTTTGGTAGAAGTTTATTTTGGGTCTCAAGACGCAGCTACATACGGTCAAAGTCCAGACTTTGGTTCGGCGTACCGCTCTCTTATTTTTTACCAGAATGAAGAAGAAAAAGAGATAGCGAATCGTTTGTTTTTACATTTAAACGAAACGGTTTATGAGGGAAAGATGGTAACAGAAATCGTCCCGTTCGAAAAATTTTACAAAGCGGAATTGTATCATCAAAATTTTGAGAAAAGAAATTCAAGTCACCCCTATATCCAGCAGGTTTCATTGCCTCGATTGAATCGGTTCAAAAAGAATTTTCCTCGGATACTAAAACAGTAAGATGCTGTTGTTATTGTTTGTTGTAAAGAATAAGTTCCATTTCCTGTTGCAGTTCAGAGGCTTTTTTTTCGGCTACTTTGGCAAAATCTTTGTCGTTACTTGCGTAAATTATTCCTCTAGAAGAATTGATCAACAAACCGATGTCTTCATTCAATCCGTATTTACAAACATCCTGCAAATTTCCTCCTTGAGCTCCTACACCGGGAACTAATAAAAAATGGTGCGGGACAATTTTTCGAATGTCTTTGAAATAGTCTGCTTTGGTAGCTCCTACAACATACATGAGTTGTTCATTGTTCTTCCAAGTTAAGGATTGTTTCAAAACATTTTGGTAAAGGTTCTCTTCAGAGATCAAAGTCTGGGCTTGGAAATCCAGACCTCCCTTGTTTGAGGTTAGCGCAAGCATGATGGTGAATTTCTCTTTAAAAGCTAAAAAAGGCTCTACCGAATCACTTCCCATATAAGGAGCTACGGTAACGGAATCAAAGTTTAGATTTTCAAAAAAAGCTTTTGCGTACATGGTAGATGTATTTCCGATATCACCACGTTTAGCATCCGCAATTGTAAATATCTCTGGATAATTTTGGTTAAGGTATTGAATGGTTTTTTCGAGAGATTTCCATCCATCCAAACCGTAGCATTCGTAAAAAGCTGTATTGGGTTTGTATGCAACCGCAAGGTGCTGGGTAGCATCAATTATTTGTTTGTTGAACTCAAAAATAGGATCTTTTGTTGCTAGCAGGTGTTTTGGGATTTTTGCAATGTCAACATCCAAGCCAATGCATAAAAAAGATTTTTTCAATCGGATTTGTTCAATAAGCTCTTTTCTTGTCATACAAATAATCTTATGCTTGCAAAAATAGGTTTTTCAATTGAATTATTTAATTGTAATATTGTGAATTATTGATTTTTCAAAAACGATTTTTATTCGAAATGTTTCAACAGGTTTTTCGCAAAGTTTTGCATGGTTTTTTCACCTTGTTCGGAGTAGTTACTGTGGTGTTTTTTTTATTTAATATATTGCCTGGAGACCCAGCAAGAATGTTATTGGACGAAAGGCAGGATTCAGAGTTGTTGGAAAGTGTTCGAAAAAAATATGGATTTGATCAGTCCCTAGGGATGCAGTATTTCTATTATTTGAATGATGTTTCGCCAATTTCTTTCCACAGCAAAGAAAAAGGAAAGTATAGTTGTTTGCAATCACACGATTATTCGGTGCTATTGAAGGTTGATTTGGGAAGCATAAATCTTGTATTGAAAAGCCCTTTTTTGCGAGAGTCCTTTCAGAAAAATGGCAAACCAGTCAGTCGTGTCATTTCGGAAACCTTGCCGAATACGGCTATTTTAGCTTCTGTAGCAATTGGAATTTCATTGTTGTTTGGTGTTTTGTTTGGAATCTTGTCTGCCTTGTACAAAGATCGCTTTTTTGACCGTTTTATAGCTGTTGTCAGTACTGTGGGTATGAGTGTTCCATCTTTTTTGTCAGCCATAGTTTTTGCTTGGATTTTTGGTTTTGTTTTGAAAAGATATACCGGTTTGAATATGACGGGGAGTTTGTATGAAGTGGATGATTTTGGAGAAGGAATCTATATGCAATTGAAAAATTTAATTTTACCTGCGTTTGTTTTGGGGATACGTCCCTTAGCTGTTGTCATACAATTGATGCGAAATTCTTTGTTAGAGGTTTTGCATCAAGATTATATTCGCACAGCAAAGGCGAAAGGTTTGTCTTCTTTTCAAATAATCAAGCGTCATGCTCTAAGAAATGCACTTAATCCTGTTGTGACAGCTATTTCGGGATGGTTTGCATCCATGTTGGCTGGCGCTGTGTTTGTGGAATATGTTTTTAATTGGAACGGTCTTGGAAAAGAAATAGTAGATGCACTGAATACCCTGGATCAACCGGTTATTATGGGGGCAGTACTGGTTATCGCAAGTTTGTTTGTTTTGATAAATATTTTGGTTGATGTTATGTACAGTTGGTTAGATCCCAAAGTAAGTTTGAGTTGATACTGGCTAAAAGTTGGATGCAGCAAATGAAGAGGTAGCGACTTTGATCCGATCAGAAGATTTCCAATCGAAAACGTTTGCGAAAATCTTCAATGTGAAAATTTTTTTTCTTGTGAATATGCTGTAAGTTTGTGAGCCTTGTT
>Ga0233438_10004544_pt1 | contig 12115 bp, 2 predicted proteins | sample SI_123_September_FD_182720 | JGI IMG/M metagenome (GOLD analysis project Ga0233438, IMG submission 182720) | Seawater microbial communities from Saanich Inlet, British Columbia, Canada - SI_123_September2016_10_MG | ecosystem: Environmental > Aquatic > Marine > Inlet | place: Canada: British...
TTTTAATGTCCATAAATACTGTTAAATGTTGCTTATGCGATGGCTGACGTAAATCGTATCTCAAGATCATTCAAAGACATTAGTTTATCGTTCCAGCCACATCCTGTAACGAAGGATATTGGTGCTTTGGTCAATGAAAGGGCAATTAACAGGTCAGTTCGCAATATTGTTCAAACAATTCCGGGCGAAAAGTTTTTCAATCCACTATTTGGGTCTAATGTTAGGTCCCAATTATTTGAAAATGCTAATTATGCCGTTGCTCTTGCGATTGAACAGGAAATTCTTACATCATTAAGGAATTTTGAGCCCAGAATTGATAATGTTGGAGTATCAGCTAATTTATTCCCAGACCGGAATGAGTTTGATATTACAGTTACATATGAAATTGTAGGACAAGCGTTTCCACCACAAACTTATAACTTTATTTTAACGAGTACTAGGTAATGGCTTTCACTAAGTTTACAAATTTAGACTACGATCAAATTAGACAGTCTATTAAAGATTATTTGCGAGCCAACTCAAACTTCAGTGGGTTTGATTTTGATGGTTCTAATTTTAGTATCCTTATTGATACATTAGCTTACAATGCATATATCAACTCGGTAAATGCAAATATGATTGTCAATGAATCCTTCTTGGATTCTGCGACATTACGTAGAAACGTTGTTTCATTGGCAGGAAACATTGGCTACCTACCAAGATCCAGAAAAGCTGCTAGAGCTAAAGTTAAGTTTACTGTACAAACCTCTTCTACGACCCCTACGTTGACCCTGAAGGCAGGTCTAGTTGCTGTTGGGTCAGAAGCTAACAGCAGCTACGTATTTTCCGTCCCAGAAGATATTACGACTACTGTAGTGAATGGTGTTGCTCAGTTTGGAACTGACGATGAGCCTATTGAAATCTATCAAGGAACATTTGCTAGAACGTCGTTCAATGTAGATACGTCATTGGACCAGAGGTTCATTATTGCCAACTCAGATCTAGACTATAGTACTCTGATCGTTAGAATTAAGGATCCCAATGATGTTGGTTTGGGTCAAGTATGGGGGCGTGTTGAAAATATTATTAGAATTGATAAAAATAGTGAAATTTACTTTTTAGCAGAAGTCAATCAAGAAAACTATGAGCTTCTCTTTGGTGATAATATTTTTGGTAAAGCTTTACAAAATGGTCAGGTAATTGAATCTACCTATATTGTAACAAAAGGTAAAGAAGGAGATGGTCCAGCTAATTTCACATTTTCTGGATCCCTATCAAATGATAATGGCGCAATAATTGTACCTTCCAATATCATCTCCATAGACACCCTAGAAGCGGCTAGAAACGGCGCAGACATAGAGGCAGTAGATTCTATCAAGTACTATGCTCCCCGCGTATACGGAGCCCAGTACAGGGCTGTGACGGGGCGCGACTACGAAGGTATCATTAAGAGTCTATATCCAAACACAGAATCCGTTTCTGTTGTTGGTGGTGAGGAGCTTAGTCCTCCACAGTTTGGTAATGTATTAATTAGTATTAAGCCAGTAAATGGTCTTGATGTTAGTGATTTCGACAAGAAACAAATTTTGGATGGTTTAAAGCAATATACCATTGCTGGTATTAATCAGAAAATTGTAGATCTTAAAATTTTATTTGTTGAGATTGATTCTTCTGTATACTATGATGTTACTAAGGTTGGTAACTCAAATGCGTTGAAGACTAATATTATGCAGTCACTCAATTCATACTCCAGTTCTATTGACATTAATAAGTTTGGCGGTAGATTTAAGTATTCTAAAGTTCAGAAAGTTATTGATGACACTGACAATGCAGTAACTTCTAACATTACTAAAATTATCATTAGAAGGAACTTAAATGCGGTTCTAAATCAATTTGCCCAATATGAGCTTTGTTATGGAAATGCCTTCCATCCTATTGCATCTGGTGGTTCTATCAAGAGTAGTGGGTTTAATATTTCTGGTACTACATCCACACTATACATAACCGATACCCCAAATAAAGATGCTCGGGGTAATTTGGATGGTTCTGGTATGGGTACCATTTCATTTATTAGTGAAAATATTAATTCAACTGGAAAATCAAATTACATAACCGTCGTTAAAGAAGCGGGTACTGTTGATTATCGTAAAGGTGAAATACAGTTATTTACAACTAACATTATAAGTACTTCATTACCAAATGAAGTTATTGAAATACAAGCATATCCAAACTCCAATGATGTTATTGGATTGAAGGATTTGTATGTCGTATTTAACGTTTCTACTAGTAGGATAAATATGGTTAAGGATACGATTTCTAGTGGTGAACAGATCTCTGGAGTTGGATTCCCAGTAACATCAAGTTACGGAAATGGTAAATTAACAAGGTAACAACAGGTATCTTAGCATGATTGGTACTGGTATTGATGTGAGAGTGAAGATTCAAGATATTGTTTCTTCACAACTTCCCGAATTTATTTTAAGTGAAGCACCATTAACTGACGACTTCCTAAAACAGTTTTATGTCTCCCAAGAATTTCAGGGGGGTACGATTGACTTCGCTACAAATTTAGACCAGTATTTAGATTTAAACAACCTAAGTTCAGATTCTCTCTACGGCACATTTGAACTAACCCAAGATGTATCTTCGAGCGATACTGAAGTATTTGTAAATACAACAAAAAGTTTCCCTAATGAGTGGGGTTTGTTGAAGGTCAATGACGAGATCATGACCTATACTGGTATTACTACCAATTCTTTCACTGGCGTTGTAAGGGGCTTCAGTGGCGTTACTTCCCTTCATGCAGAAGGTGCGCCAGAAGAGTTAGTATTTACCACCACAGAGGCTTCTGCACACCTCTCAGGTGCTTCCGTAACAAACCTAAGTACATTATTCCTAAAAGAGTTCTATAAAAAATTATCATATACATTTGCTCCTGGTTTTGAGGATCTTGATGTTGACTCTGATTTGGATGTGGGCAACTGGATCAGACAGGTTCGAACTTTTTTCCAGACCAAAGGTAGCGAAGAGTCAATTATCATCCTATTTAAAGTTCTGTATGGGGAAAAGCCAACTGTTATTGATCTAGAAAACTTCTTAATAAAGCCATCAACAGCAGAGTACTCAAGAAGAGATTATGCAGTTGCTATTCCAGTAGAAGGAAATCCAATTGAATTAAAAGGTAAAACAATTTTTCAGGTAGATAGTCCAACTGTATCAGGTGCAGTATCTGAAATTGAATCATTCACTCGTGATGGTAGACTATATTATAGGATCTACTTCTTTGTTTCTAATGATGAAGTATCAAACGAGAAAAAGTTATTTGCGATTCCCGGTAGATCTTATTGTCAGAGAGATTGGAATCCAGGTGATACAACATTAACCGTTGATACTACTATTGGTTTCCGTGATAATGGTGAATTTATCACTGCTGACGGAACAATTTTTAACTATCAACAGAGAAGTGTAAATCAGTTTCTTGGCGTTACTTGCTCAGATCCAACAAAAAAAGTTCTAATTACTGATGAGATCATTGATAATGTAATTGTCTCTGGTATCAATGATCTTGGAGAAGAAGTAACTCTACGCCTAACTGGAGTTATTTCAGATATTAATTTTGGAGATGATATTCCATTTAACTTTGAAGGTGAGAAGATCCGTGTAGATACATTGGGTGAAAGTATTTTAAGTGATATTGCAACTAGGTCAGATTCAACAGTACCTGAAATCATTGCCAATAGCTTTGTATATAATACAAGTGTAAGATTTCAGGTTGCAAGTATTAATGGTACATCGTTTATTCTTTCTGCACCATATCTAGATAAGTCTTCTATTGATGTTGGAGATACTGTTGATATTCTCCCACGAGGGGGACAGGATGCATATGTACGAGATAGATTAGTTACTGAAGTTGATTTCATCAACTCAACAGTTACTATCGACAATTCATTCGGCATCCCACTCAATCAGTCATTGGATATTAGGCGCAATCAAAAGTATGCTAATAGTACTGGAGCAAAAATTGATTATGGTAATGATGCAGTTCTTTCTAATGTACTTAATGTATATGATGCAAGGGAGTATGACTCAAACTACTACGTAGCAACTAACTCATTACCTTCATATGAAATCACAACTAATATTGTTGAGAGTTCTTTAGTTAATCCAACCAAACAAAGCTTTAGCCAATTCAACAGTTTTATTGGCGAATATTCTGTTATTCTTTTTGATTCTGAAGTTAATTTCTATACTGGTGATCTAGTTAGTTATTCTGTTGGTGATGATACAACCCCACTGGTCGAGCCTGGGGAATACTATGTTCAGGTACTTACTGATAGGAGAAAGATCAAGCTTTATGTTTCTCCATCATTTATTGGGAGCACAAATACTGTTGGATTTGTGTATACTGAAAATTCTGGATCTCATTTTTTCACTTTAGAAAATCAAAAGACTCGTGAAATCACAACAAAGCGTGTATTTAGAAAAATTCCAGTATCAGATTCTCTAGTTGCTATTGATAGGACACCTGAGGAGACAACTCCTGGCGCTATTGCAGTATTGACTAATGGTGTTGAAATTATCTCTTATAAGTCACCTAATAAAGTTTATTTGGGTCCACTAAAGAAACTTGATGTTGGGTCTAAAGGTGATGGGTATAGTGTGATCTCCCCTCCAGAAATTTATATTGCAGAGCCAGATGTACAGTTGTATGAAGGTGGGGGTGGAAGTGTAGTTCCTACCAGAGCTGTCGGCACTCCAGTGGTTAAAGGTAAGCTAGAAGAGATTTTAATCGACCCACAGGATTTTGATATAAAAGAAGTTTTTAGTATCACTGTTAAGGGTGGTAATAGTCGTGGTGCATCCGCATTACCAGTTGTTGATAAGAGAAATAGAGAAGTGCTTTTTGATAGTAGAACTACTATCTTAGGTGGTGGAGTTAATCCCGATGAGAATAGTATTCTATTTGAATCAGATCACAATCTATCCGAGGGTGTAACATTACTCTATAATAATAGGGGCACTGAAAGCATTGGTATTGCCCCCAATTCTTCTACTAACACCAGTAATGGAACCACTCTTTCTAATGGGGGAATTTATTATGCAAAAATTCTAAATAATAGAACTATCCAATTATTTGAGACATTGGATTCATTAAATAATGGTGGTGATCCAGTATTTTTATCAGACAACTTAACTGGTTACGGTATTCAATCATTTGATACTCTGAGGGCAGATAGGCTAATTGGTGCATCTATTAGCGATGATGGTGGTGACTTTTTCTATAGGAATATGTCCTTCAACTCATCAAATGTTTTTGATGAGTATAATGAAATTAGGTATGTTTCTCATGGATTTGAAAGTGGTGATATTGTTGAATATGGAACCACGGGAACTGGTATTGGTGGTATGTCCACTCAAAACCAGTATTATATTTTTAAAGTCAATGATGATGTTTTACAATTATCTGACGCTGGTATTGGAGCAACAATAACAAGTAACTATGATAGGTTGGAGTTTGTTAATTTTACTAATCAAGGATCAGGTACACATAATATTAAGTATCCAGATATTACAGCTGAAGTTGTTGTTTCATTTGGAAGTAGTGTAAGTGGAACTATTGTTGCTAGTCCTATCATTAGGGGTTCTATTGAGCAAGTCTATACTGATAATGGCGGCTACTATGGTAGTGATATTATTAATTTTGAAAAGAACCCAAAAGTATATCCTGTTGGTGGGTCCTTGGCAAATATATCACCATCAATAGTTAATGGTAGATTGAACTCCATTCAAATTATTAACAAGGGTAAAAATTATTCAGATTGCCCAGAATTATCAGTAAAAGACTCTAGTGGAGACGGTGTTGGTGCAAAACTGAGAGCCGTTGTCGAAAATGGTGAAATCATTGATGTAATTATTATTAGTGGCGGTATAGGTTACAATGATGCATCAACAACTATCAAGGTTCTTGAGACTGGTAGAGATGCTTTAATTATTCCTAGGATTAGAGATCTAACAATAAACTTGAATTCCAGGTTTGGATTTGAGGTGTTGAGTCAAAATAATTATAGAATCGTATCATATAATAGAACTTTGCGAGAAGGTGTATACAATGATGATGGAAACTTCCACTCCCCTATTGTTGGGTGGGCTAATGACGGCAATCCAATTTATGGTGGATTTGGTTTCTCTAATCCACAAGATACCAACTCATCAATTCGTGCCCTGGAATCTGCATATATTTTAGATCCCGCGAATGTATATGGTAGACCATCACAAACAGCATATCCCGCTGGCTTCTTTATTGAGGACTATAAGTATGCTGATGCGGGTGATCTAGATGAATACAATGGTCGTTATTGCAGAACACCAGAATTCCCTAATGGAGTATATGCATACTTTGCTACTATTTCTATAGATCCTCAGTCTAGTGCTAGGGAAGCTCAATTCCCATATTTTATTGGACCTAAATTTAGGGATTCTACTATTGATTCTGAAAATAGTAATGTTGATCAAAGCTTTGACTTGACCAATAAGCCAATCTATAGAAATACCTTCCCATATTATGTTGGAAGTCCTGTTGCTGGTAGTGAGTTTATAGATCAATCATATCTATTTGACATACAAGATAGTATTGTCGAAACCACTTCACCTGGAGGTATACGGGAAATTGCAATTGTTGGAGCAGGTAAAAGTTACTCAGTTGGTGATATTCCTGTATTTAATGATGATGAGGATACTATTAACTGTGTAGTATCTGAGGTAACAGGTATTGGTGTATCTGAAATAAGCCAGAGTATTTTATCATATAGTAAGTTAGATACTTCTGTTATTAGAATGGACCAAAAAAGAATTCGTGTTTATGTTTCTCCCGATCACGAATATATTGATAATGATTCGGTCATTATTAGTGGCTTGAGTACAGCTACCGCAAATATTGGTGGTTCTCGTGTTGTGAGTGTTGATACTACATCAATGACTCTATATTCACCAGTAGGTCCTATTGTTAATGATGGAACCACTGATGTATTTGTAAACTACATTACAGACAACGTAAGTGTTGGATCATTAATTAAAATTGGAAATCCATTAGTACCAGTGGATGAATTAGAAGAGGGTGCGCCACCACAAATTGAACCAGAATTAGTAACGGTACTTAATATATTCCCAGTAAACAAAGCACTCAGAGTATATCGTCCCGTTGGAGTTAATACTGTAAGGCTTATTGGGGAGCCAGTAGTACCGTTACCCAACTTCTTTGACGTTAATGTAAGAACTCCCGAGTTTGAGTCAGAGCTTGATTATGTATATAACTTTAATCCAAAGCAAACAATGGGAATTTCTCCCGATCTAGGAGAGTCTACCAGTCGCGTTTATTCTATTGGTAATATTGATTATCCAATATCAGTTCCTGCTGCCTCACTTTATGCACCAAATCACCAATTTAAGAACTTAGAAGAAGTTATCTTATCTAAACCATTGGGTAGTGATAGTTTTCTTGCTAAAAACTCAGTTGGCAATGTATTCAATATTCCCAACTCAGGGGATGATCAGTTATTATACGTCAGTAATATATCTAAAGATTTTATTGGACTGAGATTCACTCCAGATGGTGAGGATATTATTTTTACTTACGATGCATCCAATCTAGCCACATATTCAATAAAGACTAATAGGTTTGTAGAAACTGCAAATTTAGATAGAATTCGTGCAAAAGTTACCACAGTTGAACCACACCAGTTGGAGAACAATGATGCAGTTACGATTAGTGTATCTGCATTAAACGACTCGGGTGTTGGTGATCTACCTAAAGTAACGGTTCAGTTTAATGAGCCTACACAGTCACTAATCATTGATCCAAAATACGCACAACCAGCAGATATTGATACATCACTCAACCTAATTTATATTCAGGACCACGAATATATTCTAGGAGACTATGTGTTGTATGAGAATATTGGTAATATAATTGGTGGATTAAAAAGAAATTCAAAATACTTTATCATCCCATTCGATACAGATAGGTTCTACTTAGCAAAAACTAGCATAGATGTTAAGATTGGGTCAGAGCTACCTATTGACTTGAGGTCAAGTGGTGCAGGGCAGCACAAATTCTCCAAAATTAACCCCGAACTCAATATTACTCGTAATCATAATATTCTATTTGATGTTTCTGATCCAAGTCTTAATGGTAAGGAATTGAAGTTTTTCTATGATCAAGAACTAACAGAAATATTTGAGAATAATGGTGTTGATTCAGTATTTTCTGTAAGCGAAAGTGAAAGTCCCGACAAAACTAAGAAAATTAGATTTTCTGAGAATAATCCTGGCGTAATCTACTATGGTATAGATGTTGGTGGATATATTTCAACATCAGACACCAATGCCATTTCATATAATTCTATTAATTATATTGATAGTGTATATTCAGTCAAAGGTTCTGTTACATCGGAGGAACCAAATGTATTCTCATTATCTCTTCCTAAGAAGCCTGAGGTACCTTTATATACTGTAGATGACTCCATATTATCATATACTACTTCATCAACAAATACTTTTGGTGGTGTGGGTAAAGTTAGGATCATATCATCGGGTAATAATTTCACAACATTACCTGAGTTTATTACTATACAAAGTAAAACAGGAAACAATGCATCTTTGAGAGCCACTTCTAGTGATATTGGTAGGTTATCATCATTTAGGATTCAGAATCCCGGTTGGGCATATTCTGCCGACAAGACATTGAGTCCTAAGGGAATTATTCAACCGAGTATTCAATTTACTGATTCTGATTTTGTATCATCTATTGATGTTATTGAAGGTGGTGTTGGATATCAAGTAAATCCAGATGCAGTTTTGGTTGATACCGTAACAAGAGATACTATTAATAATGGCTCTCTAATCGTCAACACACAATCATCTAAAGTAATTGATGTTGAGATTGATGTTGCACCATCCGGTCTTTCAAAAAATCCACACGAACTTTATACTACAAATAATAGTAATGGTATTCCCATTAGTACTATTTTGGGTATTACTTCATCTACAGCTGAGGTAGTATACTCACTACAAACCCCAATTATTGGATATGCATCGACACCATTCTCTGTTGGTGATCAGGTATTTGTTGAGAATGTTTTCTCTAGCGATAGACAACAACCATCAAACTTGAATTCAAGTGAATATGGGTATTCATTCTTCGATGTTGTCTCTGTTATTGATTCCAATCCAATTATTATTACAGTTAAGTATCCTGCAAGTGCTGTTGGTAAGATTTATACTGGTATTGGGGCAACATTCCAGGGAGCATTCTCATCCATTGTTAATAGGAAAAATTATCCAGTATTCCAAGTAAATCAAACTACTGCGGTATTTGTTATTGGTGAAAGGCTTTCTATTGTTAGAGATGAACTAACAATAGAAACAGATCTTACCATTGAAGAATCAAATACAAACTTCTTTAAGATTAGTGGTAACTATGATTTGCTAGCAGGTGACTCGGTTCGTGGAAATATTAGTGGTATTGAAGCAACTGTAACACATATTGATAAGAGTTTCTGTAGGTATGTGATAGGCACCGTAAGTCGTAAGAGTATTGGTTGGAGGGATTCTATTGGATTTATTAATGACGAATTCCAAGTTACGCCAAATAATGACTACTATCAAAATCTTTCATATTCCATCAAGAGTACTATTGACTTTGAGACCTTAATTGGTCCCGTCAATAGACTAGTACATCCTGCTGGATTGAAAAATTTCTCCGATACTAAGATTGAGTCTACTGGATTTGCTGGAATTGGTGATGATGGAGGTTCTACTGCTGATTCAACAATCATAGTCGATTTGATTGGGTTGACTGATGTTGCAGATACTCCATTGCGAGTTGATAGGGTCAATGTATTTGATTTGGGTTACGACTCAAATGTTATTGATAACAAGTCCAATGAAATCAGATTTAATAGTGCCACTCCAGATAAAAGGCTCACTGGGTATATTGAGGTTAAAACTAACAGAGTACTTTTGGTTGATAATATTAGTGATAGATTTATTGACAGTGACAATGTAAGTAGTCAAGAAGAAATTCTTGATTTTGATGTTATTACTGAAGTATATACTAGAGGTATTATTCAAGTTAGGAATCCATTTACCGATCAAGTTCAATTATCTGAAATTATATCATTAACTTATGATGATAACGCATTTACTTTAGATAAAGCTAATGTTTTTGATGGTAATATTCAACACGGAAAATTTGAATCGGTATCCAAAACATCTAGTGATTATGCATTGAGGTTTACCCCAGAAAATCCAGAGACTTTTGATATGGATCTTAAGCTTCTAACGCAAAAATTTGATACCAATTCAATTGGAGCCAAAGAGCTTGGGTATGTTGATTTGGGTGGTCAAACTACAGATGCACAATCTCTAGAGACTAAAACAATATATACCGCCAAAAATAATACAATAGATGCAGTATCACTTCAGGTATATGTACAAACTGAAGCTGGTCTACCTTCTTACTATGAAGTGTATGCATTTGTTCTGGGTAATGACATATATCATTCATTATATGGTTTTGATGGCACTCCTCTCACAGATGCTAGTGGTATTGGGTTTGATTTTGATGTATTACTCCAATCTAATGGGCGCATTGGAGTTAGGATTATTAATAATAGCCAATCAAGTCTTAATATCCAAACTAGATATCTTGAATACAAATCAAATACATCTGGAGTAACTCCATATAGATTTAAGAAGGATAATATTCCTGACGGTTCTGAAAGAGGTCTACACTTACTATCCAACCAAGTGACTGGTTCCACCGCCAACTCATCAATAGATATTGTTACATTAGACGGTGATTTATTTCAAACTGCGAAATTGGTCGTTTTTATTGAGGGTAGTGATATTGGCGCTATCCATCAAGTTATGGTTGCCAATTCTAATGGTTCAACTTATAGTAACACATATCCATTCATCACTGAAGGTGACGGTGATGGTGGGTCTGGTATCGGAACGTTTGGAGCCACTCTCAATGGTTCTGATTGGAATATTAAATTTTATCCAGACTCAAGTTTTGGTACTCAAGGATTAACTCTAACTACATATGCAGAAGCATTCTATCGCAAGAATGATTTAGTCAACTATGATCCAAGACCTCTTGTATATCAAAATAACCATGAATCGTATTTTCTAGAGTTGTATAATGCACCCCTAGGTAACAGAGTTGATAGTACCAGCTTTGATATAGAGTACTTGGGTATTCCTGTGTATGAAAAGAGCTTTGATCCAATTGAAGTTATTAATAGCTCAAATAGCGTTATAACAATAAAAGACCATTTCTTTAGTGGATCTGAAGAACTATATTATGAGTTTAGTGATACTGTTAATCCTACTATTGCCCAACCTATGGGTATAGCTAATGTTGTTGATTACTTGGGAAATAGTGTCAATGAAATGCCTTCTAAGGTGTGGGCAATCAAACTCGACTTAAATCGTTTCAAAGTCGCAGCAACTAAAGAAGATGCTGATGCTGGTATTGCAATTAATATCACAGACTTTGGTTCTGGTAATAACCATACATTCGGTATGGAGAAGAAGTTGGAAAAATCCCTCTATACGATAGATGGAGTTATCCAGTCACCAATTTCCTCAACTAATTTGGTATATGAGTTGGACAGGTCAACATCAGATTCTTCGGAGTTGATGAGGTTGGTAGGAATTTCTACTATTACCTCAGGTGATATCTTCCTTATTGATGAAGAATATCTTTTGGTTAATGATGTTGGTTTTGCTGAACGGAATTCTGGTCCAATCACAAATACTGGTTCTGTTCCATTGATTGAGGTTGTTCGCGGTGCCCTCGGTTCTATTGCATCATCCCACACTGCAGGCACTCCTATGTCATTATATAGGGGATCATATAATATTGTAGGAAATAAACTTATCTTTACCGAAGCGCCAAATGGCAAAGGACCTCAGGGACTTAATGAAAGTAATTTGGTAGTTACAAATTCAACTTTCCAAGGTAGAGTCTTTTTACAGAAAAACTATGAGAAGACTGCTGTATTTGATGATATTAGTTCTGAGTTTGATGGGACTAGTAATCAATTCAGTTTATCATCTGGTGGTGCATTTA
>Ga0233438_10004547_pt1 | contig 12111 bp, 11 predicted proteins | sample SI_123_September_FD_182720 | JGI IMG/M metagenome (GOLD analysis project Ga0233438, IMG submission 182720) | Seawater microbial communities from Saanich Inlet, British Columbia, Canada - SI_123_September2016_10_MG | ecosystem: Environmental > Aquatic > Marine > Inlet | place: Canada: British...
AAATTTCGCTTACAATATTTAAAATATCAAATTTTGGATTTAATTTTCTTTTTTCTTCTAATAATTGATAAACATTTAATTTTGGTGACAGATTAACTTTAATATTGTCTCCTTGCTTCCAATAAGATGAAATTTGTAAAATAGAAGGGCCACTTAAACCACGGTGTGTAAATAACATTCCTTCTTGAAATAAAACTTTGTTAAATGAAACTATCGCTTCAACAGAAAGCCCAGTTAATTCTTTACACATTTCTAATATTTTTTCACTAAACGTTAGGGGAACTAAAGCAGGTAAGGTTTCAATAATATTATGATCAAATTTCTTAGCAATTTCGTAACCAAATGAAGTGGCACCAATTTTAGGAACGGATAATCCACCTGTTGCAACAATTAAAGACTCTGATGAATATTGTTCAGTTTCAGTTGATACAAGATACTGATCATTATCTTTTTCAACGCTCTTTATAATAAATTCTTTTAAAACTGTGACTTTCGCTAATTCGCATTCTTTAAGTAACATCTCAACAATTTGTTGAGCACTATGATCGCAAAACAATTGTCCTAATTTTTTTTCATGAAATTTAATCTCATATTTTTTGATTAAATTTATGAAGTCATTTTGAGTATATTGACTTAAAGCTGACCTAACATATTTTGGGTTTTGAGAGAGAAACTTGCTAGGGTTAGTGTTAATATTAGTAAAGTTACATCTACCCCCACCCGAAATTCTAATTTTTTCACCAATTTTTTTATAATGATCAACGAGCAAAACTTTACGTCCACGTTTTCCAGCTTCAATGGCACTCATCATGCCAGCAGCCCCCGCTCCAACTATAATTACATCGTATTGAATACTCATTATTAGTAGTGAGTTTTATTTACCAAATATTTTTAATTTAACCCCATAATCAACAGCTAAACTGTAATCAGGATCGTTGTCACTATCAACTACCAACTGACCTGTTTTACTTAAAAGCTTATGACAATCTTTAGTTAAATGTCTTAATTTAATTTTTTTTCCAAAACTATTATATTTATGAGCAACATCTTCAATTGCTTTTAATGCAGACTGATCAATTACTCTAGATTTTGCAAAATCAATAATTACTAATTTTGGATCTTGTTCAGGATTAAATAGTTCTAAAAAACTATTTGCTGAACTAAAAAACAAAGGTCCTTCAATTTCATAAACTTTGGCACCCTTATCTGTTTTCGAAGGTCTCTCAATAGCTCTAATTCTTGAAGCTGTTTTCCATGCATAAACTAATGCAGAAACAATAACCCCAACAATCACTGCAACCGCTAAATCTTCTAACACTGTTACAACCGTTACAAGCACTGTAACTAATGCATCACTTTTTGGAACCATCATTAAAAACTTAATTGAATTCCAAGCAAAAGTTCCAATCACCACCATAAACATGACTCCTACTAAAGCCGCAATAGGGATCATCTCTATATAGTTTGATGTATACAAAATAAAAATTAATAAAAATACTGCAGCAGCAATTCCAGCAATACGAGTTCTACCACCCGATCTTACATTGATCATTGATTGACCGATCATGGCACAACCACCCATTCCACCAAAAAAACCAGTAACTGAATTTGCAAATCCTTGGGCTAAGCATTCTTGGCTAGCGCCACCTCTTTTATTAGTAATCTCTCCTACTAAGTTTAAAGTTAACAAGCTCTCTATTAATCCAATGGACGCTAAAATAAATGCATAAGGAAAAATGATCTTTAATGTCTCAAAATTTAATGGAACATTTGGAATTGAAAAATTAGGTAAACCTCCTTTAACGCTTGCTAAATCTCCAACACTTGGAATATCAATTTTAAGAGCAAGAACTAATAAAGTTGTTAAAAGTATAGCAACTAAAGTTGATGGAACTACTTTTGTAAGTTTAGGTAAAAACCAAATAACAAACATGGTTAGTAATACAAATAGTATAGAATAAAGTAATATATCCCCTGAAATCCAAACAGATTGTCCAAGATCATTTACAGTTTTAAACTGACTTAATTGAGAAATACCTATCACGATTGCAAGACCATTAACAAAACCTAGCATCACAGGCTCAGGCACCATCCTTATAAATTTTCCAAGTTTAAAAACACCAGCTAATAATTGTAAAACTCCCATTAAAACAACGGTTGCAAATAAATATTCAGCACCATGTTCGGTTACTAATGAAACCATCACCACAGCAAGAGCACCCGTTGCACCTGATATCATTCCAGGTCTTCCGCCAAATACAGCTGTAATTAATCCAACGATAAAAGCTGCATATAAACCAGATAAAGGAGCAACACCTGCAACAAAAGCAAAGGCAATAGCTTCTGGAACTAAAGCAAGCGCAACTGTTAATCCTGATAATATTTCTACTTTAAATAAAGAAAAAGATACCCCACCTTTTGGAATATAATTCTGAGTATTAAAACTTAAGGACTTTGCAAGTTCTAACATTGCCTTAGACGGAGGTGTGGTTTTTTTCATCTAGTAATTGATTTTAAACTATTTAATTAATTAAATTGATTGTCTTTTAATTAACTCTTCAATTTGTTCAATCATTACCTTGGATGATTTCATTGCGGGGTAAATTTCTTGGGCTTTTTGGTAACTTCTCTTAGCTTTATCATAATTCTTTAACTTTATATTAACCATGCCCTGTCCTGCTAAAGCTCCAAAATGTCTTTCTTCTAATTCTAATACTTTATCAATATCATCTTGAGATTTTTGAAATTCTCCAATCATATAAAATACAGTTGCTCTCTTATTCCAAGCTTCCGCCCAAGTTGGATCTAATTCAATCGCTTCGGTAAAAACATCAATAGCTCTATTTAATTGTTGGTCTATCACTAATCTTGATCCCTCATCTAAAATAGATGTCAATTTTTGATCTGTAGGGTGAGTACTCCATAACACCCAAATTTGCTGAGCAATTCCTGATGATAAAGATGGAATGTTTTTTTTTAATTCTAGAAATAATTTATCAAGTTCAACATTTCTATCATTTGCACTTAAAGCTGAAGTTGAAAGAAATAATATAATAATTGATAGAATCTTTTTCATTAAAAAACGATAACAAAAAAATAATATTAAGTCTTTATAGATTTTCTAAGATAGCTTTTTTTAGAGTGTTACTAATGATTATTGTGCCTTGGTCATTTGGATGCATGCCATCACTTAAATTAAATTCAGGTTTTTGTGCTACACCCTCAAGTAGAAATGGAATTAATTGCAACTTATACTTTTTTGATAAGTCAGAGAAAATTTTATCAAAAGATTTTTTGTACTCAAATCCATAAGATGTTGGTGCAATCATTCCTGCAATAATTACTTTAATATTTTTGCTTTTTGCAATTTTAATTATTTCTTCTAAATTATTTTTTGTCTCCTTAGGGTTAATACCTCTAAGCATATCGTTAGCTCCAAGGCATAAAATCATAAGATCAATACTAGGCTCTGATAAAGTCCACTCAGCTATATTTAAACCTCCTGCAGAAGTACTACCTGAGACACTTCCATTAATAATTTCTATATTATGCCCGTCTAAACTTAAGTTATTTTGCAAAACTACTGATAAATGTTGTTCATTAGGCAATCCATAACCAGCCATTAAACTATCTCCAAATAATATGACTTTTTCTATTGCACTCACCTTTATGGTGACTAGACAGAGTAGGATTATTTTAATAATAAAACTTTTATTCATGAGCATTCTTCTTAAATTAAATAAAGTAAATCTTAAATACCAAACTGGTAAAGATAATATCAGAGTTTTAAAAGATATTAACTTAACTACCAAGAAAAAAGAGACGATCTCTATTGTTGGTGAAAGTGGATCGGGAAAAACTAGTCTTATAATGTTAATTGGAGGATTAGAAAAAGCTACCTCAGGTAAGATTTTTTTTCAAAATCATGAAATTACAAAATTGAATGAAGATGAAGTCTCAGAAATAAGAAGAAAAAATATTGGAATTATATTTCAGTCATTTTATTTAATCCCAAATTACTCTGCCGTTGAAAACGTAGCCTTAACTCTCGAACTGAATAAATTTAAAAACCCTGAAAAAGAGGCAAAGCTATTATTAGATCGATTTGGGTTGAGCCATCGATTTAATAATTTACCAAGTCAACTATCTGGAGGTGAACAACAAAGAGTTGCTATAGCTAGAGCCATTGCAATGAAACCAGAATTAATCTTAGCAGATGAACCTACAGGAAATCTAGACACTGAAAATTCAGTAATGATTTCAGATATATTATTTAAATATGTCAAAGAAGAAGGCTCCTCATTAATCATGGTAACTCATGATCCAAAATTAGCTAATAAAGCAAAACGAAAAATTAGAATTAAAGATGGAAAAATTAAATAATCCATCAGAACTAAATTTAATTTTCAGATATGCTTTAAAAGATTTAAGCAGAAATTATAAAAAACTATCAAGTATCATCGTAACACTTTTTATTAGTCTTTTCATTTTAAGCGCCATCTTCACAATTGAAGATAGCTTAAAAAAAGAACTTAATGATAATGCTAAAGCATTGTTGGGAGGAGATCTTGAGATTGATTATAATCGTAATAAAGGAAATCTTGAACTAGTTGATAAAGTAAAAGAATTTGCAACAATTTCTCAAATGATTGAGTTCAGCACAATGGTCTCAACAACCAATAGAGAGAAAAACAAATCTCTTTTTACAAGAATAAAAACAGTAGATACTAAATATCCTTTATATGGGGATGTTAATTATGAGCCAGCTGGTGCATTTGATAGAATGCATAACGAACCTAATACTCTTCTAATTAATGAAAGTTTATCAAAAAATTTAAAATTAAAGATTAATGATAAAATTAAAGTCCAAAATCAATTATTTACAATTATTGGAATTGTAAAATCTGTTCCAGATGTAAGTGGTTTTGTTGCATTTGGAGATTGGGCCCTTGCGGGTGAGCAAACATTAGAAATTCTAAAACTTAATGGAATTGGTAGTTTTTTAAATTATGAATACAAAGTAAAGTTTGACCCAACTGCTGATACTGACAAACTAGAAAAAAAAATTGAAAATATATTTAAAGATGATCAAAAAGTTAAACTTAGATACCCTGAAAATTCCGCTAGTGGATTAAAGAGAATTATCAATAATTTCTCACAGTTTTTATCATTAGTCTCAATAAGTGCGATGCTGATTGCTGGAATTGGAATAGCAAACACTCTTCTGTCTTTTATCAATCAAAACAATATGTCCATAGCAGTTAGAAAAGCTGTTGGATTTTATTCAGGTAATATTAAAACACTTTATTATGTTCAATTATTGATCTTACTTTTAGTAATTACAACTTTTGCCTACGGTTCAAGTTTTTTAATTGTTCCTGTTGTAGATCAATATTTATCAGATGGATTAGGGCTTAATGTTTCGCCGGTTTTTTCTGTTTTAAATTTTATTAAAATATTTTTAGTTGGATTGTTAGTTCTTGTAATTTTTTCAATTCCAACCATAAGTTCAATTGATCAGGTAAAAGCGTCAAATTTATTCAGAAACGTATTTCAAAATTTAGAATTTTATTATTCAAAAAAATCTATAACTTTAAGTCTAATATTGTTATCTATTTTAGTATTATTATTTAGTTTTGGGTCTGAAAGACCTATTTATAGTCTTGGATATTTTGTAGCTTTTTTTGTTTGTTTAATTGTATTTTTTCTTCTTTCAAAAATAATTATTTATTTCTTAAAAAAATTTAAATCTACCTCTAATATTTCTTTAAAAGTATCTATTAAAAATATTACTCAAACAAAAAGTATCACTCCAATTACAATTATGTCTTTGGGTTTAGGGGTAACTTTACTATTAACTCTAGCATTAGTTGGGACTAATTTTCAAAGAGAAATAGCTAAATCTATACCTGATATCGCCCCTGATTATTTTTTTGTTGGAATTCAAAAAGGAGAAAGAAAAATATTTGAAGAAAATATATTAAAAATGGATGCTAATGCAAAAATCGAAGTAGTACCAATGGTGTCCTCTGGAATTATTAAAATTAATGGGGTTAATCCAAATACTTATATTAAACCAGACAATGATAGTTATTGGGTAATTGGTAGCGATAGAAGATCCTCTTGGGTAGATGATGTTCCAGAAGACAATCCATTAACCGAAGGTGAATGGTGGGATCTTACCAAACCTAACCAACTTCAAATTTCCTTAGATGCTGAAGTTGCAAAAAATTTAAATATTAAATTGGGTGATGTGTTCACACTTAATATTTATGGTAGAGAAATTAATGGTGAGATTGTTAATTTTAGAGCGGTCGATTACCGTGATCTTAGTATTAATTTTGCAATGTTATTCAATCCACAGTTTGCAAATAATATTCCTCATGAATACTTGGCCACTGCTAAATTTGAAATGATCGACAAGTTTGATGAAACTTCGATGCTTGAAGTGCTTCCAAGTTTATCCATGATTAAAATTGCAGATTATTTGAATAAAGTAACCGATGTTTTAAATAAAGTTTTTATAGCTGTAACTCTTATTTCAGCAGTTACTATTATTATAGGATTAATTGTTATTTCTAGCGCTATCATGGTTCAAGGAAAAGTTAAAGAATATCAAAACTTAGTTTTTAAAATTTTAGGATTTTCAAAAAAAGAAGTTATTTTATCCTCCCTAATTGAATTTGTAATTATTTTTAAATCAGTAATATTAATTGCCATATTTTTTGCGGTAATTGCATCTAAATTTATAATGGAAAATATTTTTGAATTAGTTTGGGCTTTTGATTTCAAAGTATTATTTAACCTTGGATTAAGTATTGGTTTGGTTACCTTAGCTCTAATAATGATAACAAACTTAAAATACCTAAATCCTAAAGTTTATCCATTAATTAGGAACCAGTAGATTTTAGTATTTCTAAAGGAAGTGGTGCATCAGGATATTTAACAATGCATAATTCTTCATATTTTTTACAAAAATCCATTAAAATTTTGTGTACGCTATCTTTATTTTTAAGATCCAAATTTTCAATCATTTGATCTCTTTGTTGCTCAAGCTCTTTAATCTGATCCTTATTTACAAATTCTCCAGTTTCTATTTCCCAATAAGTATTTTCCAACTCTTCATTACTCAACTCTTTAAGTTTTTTTTGAAGTTCTTTAATTACCTCATCATTAGTCTCTTTATCTTTCATTGGTGAATTTATTAATTTAATTAAACACTTATCATTTAATCCATCAATAAAATGATCATAAGGTCTGCCTTCAGACAAATCTTTAAAATGATTTGAATTAAAATAACTATTAATTGCTGCTTTAGTGGATACTTTTTCTTTACCTTTAATTACTGCTATTTGAACATAGACTTCCTGATGAATATAATTATCTAAGTGTTCTTTAATTTTTATAGGGATCATCAAATTACAAAAAAATGAACTAATTAAAGATTAATGTTCTACTCTATATTTTGAATGGCAGGCTTTACAATTGCCCCACATTAGTTTTCCTAATGTTCCTCTAATATTTTCAGAGTTTTCAATAATTGAAGCCAATTCAATCATGTCGTTAGAAGATTTTTCCATTAAGGAATTAAATTTGTCTTTTTCTTCCCATACTAAAGGGGTAGCTTCCGTCTTAAATCCTTCTTTAGTGTTATCAGGAAACATTTCTTTTAAAGTTTTATAATTTTCACTCATTTCTAGCATCAATTTTTTTGCTTCATCAAAATCACCACTTGATGACAAAGATTGGACTTTTTTGGCAGTATTATAATTTTTGCTAAATAAAGCTTTTCTATTTTTAATTATGTCCTCAGCTGACTGCTCAGAATGAGCATGTGTGGCAATAAGTATTGAAATTATTAAATACAAACTAATACCAATATTCTTTGCAATATGTTTAATTAAAGAATGCATATTAAAAATACTTTAACAGAGTATGGTTTAATTTCCAAATTATTGCATTGGTTAAGTGCAATATTGCTTTTTGTACAAATTCCACTTGGATTTTATTTAGTAGATTTAGATTTTGGACCTGAAAGACTAACTGTAGAAGATATTCATGTAGCAGTAGGTTTGTCTATATTTTACTTAGTAATTTTGAGATTACTTAGTAATGTTTTTAATCCAACTCCCAAGTTAGAACCAAGTGTTTTTAAAGGTCAAAAATTTTTAGCAAAGTTAAATCATGTACTGCTGTATGTGACAATTCTATCAATCACTGTATCTGGAATTTTAAAAAAATTATTTAACGGTGAAACACTGACGATCGTTTTTAAAAAAATTAAAATTCAAGATAATTTTGAATTAGGTGAAATGTTTTATGATATTCATGTTATTTCAAACTATATATTAATAGCACTAATTATAGTTCATATACTTGCAGTAATTATTCATAAATTATTTTTTAGTGATAATTTATTAAAAAGAATGCTTTAATTATTTTTTTAAAATAAAACAAATTAATCTATCTTTAAATTTTAATATATTTCCATAATCATTCTTAATTTCAATTATACCAGCTTTTATTTGTTTATCGGTAAAATTCAGTAAAGTAGAAATGTATCTATTTCTAATCATTTGAAGATATTTTGTTTTTAAAATCTGAACTTCATAAGTAAATTTTTTAACTATCATTTTAGTTCTATTTTTTAAGATTAAATTGAATAGTTTTTCATCTTTATTCAATGAAATTCTCAATTTTTTTTTCATTAATGAAAATGTTGGTATTTCATTTTTCTTAGGGTCTAAACTTAAAATAATAATTTTTCCATTTGGATTTAGTTTATTTTTACAAATTGACAATAATTTCATTGCTTGTTTTTTTTTTAATAAATGAATTGTTTGCTTTATTAAGATTAAATCAAAAGTAATTTTAGTTTTTGATACAAAAGTCAATGCATCAATCTTCTTAAAAATTATTTTTTCATTTTTATCTTTGTGATTTTCTATATCTAAACCTATCGGTTTATTTGATAGTTTTAATTTATTTGAGAGATTTCCTAAAATTTTTCCCCTACCACAACCAATATCTAAAATTCTAGAATCCTTATCCAGTTTTACTTGCTTTAATATAAATTCATTAAAAGAGTTAATGTATTTTTGTGAAGATAACCAAGTCTTGTTATCCCAATTTTTTAATGGTGCCATATTAAATATTTAAATCATTACTAAATTTATTAAAATAAAGTATTAAAGTTAAACTAATGCAAAAATCCTCAATACAGTACATCTTAAAGTTATCAATCCCCATATTTTTTGCCAACTTAGCAATTCCCATGGTTGGAATAATTGATACTGCGTTAATGGGAAACTTAGGAAGTTTGTCTTATCTTTCAGCAACATCAGTTGCAGCCAATTTATTTTCAATGATTTTTTGGAGTTTTGGTTTTTTAAGAATGGGTACTGTTGGGATGGTATCTCAGGCTAATGGTAGAAATGACTATTCAGAGATTTTAAATATTGTAATTAGAAATCTTTTATTCGTTTTAGCAATCTCAATAACAATCATTTTACTACAAAATCTTATATTAAGTTTAAGCTTAAAAATTTTTGATTTATCTGAGGCTACTAGAAATCTTTATGAGCAATATTTTAAAATTAGAGTTTATTCGGCACCAGGAGAATTAACATTATATATCATAACTGGATTGTTTGTTGGATTGCAAAAAACTAAAACTTCTAGCCTTGCTGTTGGTTTTTTTTCTATTTTAAATATCTTATTAAGCATTGTTCTTGTTACAAAATTTGACCTAAATATTAAAGGTGTTGCTTATGGAACTTTGTTCTCAGCATTAATTACGTCAATAATTTTTTTGATTTATATGTTTTGGTATTTGTCAAAATATACCAAAATTACAATTAACTTTGCTCAAATATTTAATTTAAAAAAAATTAAGAATATATTTAACATTAATCTAAATATCTTTATTAGAACAATTTTATTAACTTTTTCATTTTTATGGTTCACTTATCTTGGAACACAAATTGGTGAAGATTTTGTTGCTGCAAATGCCATACTAATTAATCTTGTTTTTCTATCTGCCTTTATATTAGACGCTTATGCATTTTCTACAGAAGGAATAGTTGGCTATTCATTAGGAAAAAAAGATTTAAATCTTTTTAAAAATATTGTTAAAAATTCATTTATATTAAGTTCAATATCTGGATTGATAATTTCTATAATTTTCTTTTTTACTAATAATTTAGTGATTAATCTTATGTCAGATATAAACGAGATTAGAGAGTTAAGCTCATCTTATGCAGTTTGGTTAATAATTTTACCAGTAATTTCATCTTTTTGTTATCAATTTGATGGCATCTTTATAGGAGCCTCGCAAACAAAAGAATTGAGAAATGCGATGATATTTTCAGTTTTTAGTTATTTATTAATTTCAATATTGTTAATTAAATTTCTATTCAATACTGGTATTTGGATTTCTCTTTGTATCTTTATGATTTTAAGAGCTATCTCTCTTTTCTACTATTTGGATAAAATCTATTTAAGATTTAGAAAAAATTAATTTTTTTTTATAAATATCTGCTCTAATCGAAACTAATATAATCAATAATACTAAAGGAATGCATGCTAAATTAATTTCATTCCAACTAAATTTTAAAATAGAATAGCCTGCAATTAAACTTGCAATAGATTGTATTGAAAAAACTAACACATCATTAAAACCTTGAACTTTAAATTTTTCACTTTCTTTATAACAAAGAACTAACAAGCTGGTTCCGCCAATAAAGAGAAAGTTCCACCCTATTCCTAATAATACTAAAGCAATTAAATAATTAATGAATGTTTGATCATAAAAACTTAAATAAATACAAAAAAGATAAATTAATGCTCCTGTATAAATGATAGCTGAATGTCCAAATTTCTTTATTAGAACACCAGTAACTAATGATGGTAAAAACATCCCTATTATATGAGATTGTATAACGATGCTTGTTGAGCCTAATGTAAAACCATGAATCTTATACATACTTATTGGTGTGGCTGTCATAATGAATGACATTACAGAATAAGCAAAAGCTGCTGAAACAATTGCTTGAAGAATAATTGGATTTTTCAATAACTCTAAATATGATCTTTGGTTACTATCAATGTTTTCAATAGGTTTAGGATTATTGTCTGTTCTATAAAAAATTAGTAAAAAAACTGGTATAATTGTTAAAATTGCTAATGAAATATAGGATCCAGTATAAAGATGATCTGAAATTATATTTTTAGAAAAATTAGCTATATTAGGTCCAATTAAAGCTGAAAGAATTGTTGCAAGTAGCAATATGGAAATTGCTTTTGAGCTATCATTTTTTTCAACAGTTTCTGCTGCAGCAAATCTATACTGATGAGTAAAAGCAATCCCTGTTCCAATTACAAAACATGAAAGACAAAATAAAATAAAGTTTTCAGTGTAAATTGAATAAGCTCCTAACAAAGATGCTAAGCTCGAGTAAGTTGATGATAATATAAATCCTTTTTTTCTTCCTATTTTACTCATTATCTTTGCTGCAAAAAAAGAAAATACTGCAGTGCCAACAATTGACAATGACGTTGGCAGTGTTGCTAACGACGCTATAGGTGAAATTTTTAGTCCAACAATTCCACTTATAAAGACTGTAATTGGAGGCGCTGTAAATGAAAATACTTGGCAAATAGTTAAAATAACTAAATTCCTATTAAGCATTATTTTTCCTTAAAAGTTTTTTTAGAAATATTAATGGCAAGCAATACCAAATTTTTTTAAACGCCAATAGTTATAAGGCCAAGGAGTTAAAAAGCCTACTGCTAGCATGATTGGCACCACCCACCACGTTAACATGGCTCCACCTGTCAAGAGATAGTCTGTTAAATTCATTGCAACTTCCATACTAACCATTGAAATAAAACTCATTCCTAATGCTGTTTTTAAAGCACTTTTAAAATCAAAGTTTTGCTTCATAAGTATAATAGTTTCTAAAATTATACTTGTAATTAATCCGTTGATAATTGCTAATGTCATAATTCCTAAAACTGGAAATGGAATTTTTGTTAATTGAAAAAATAATATTGTTCCAAAATCTCCAATAGCACAGCCTAATAAACACCAAGCTGTGTTTTTTGCACTTC
>Ga0233438_10004553_pt1 | contig 12102 bp, 4 predicted proteins | sample SI_123_September_FD_182720 | JGI IMG/M metagenome (GOLD analysis project Ga0233438, IMG submission 182720) | Seawater microbial communities from Saanich Inlet, British Columbia, Canada - SI_123_September2016_10_MG | ecosystem: Environmental > Aquatic > Marine > Inlet | place: Canada: British...
GTTTCCGTTTCCATTCCGTGCAGCAGGACCAGAAGATCGATACATTCTTCCGCTTTGGGTGTCATTAGCACCATTCTCCACAAAAACAAGGGCAGATTTTTTATCTGCATCTGCTGCGATGTTTCCGACTGATTCACCATTAAATATTTCATTTAAGGCAAATTCAACATTTTGAGGAGTAAGCTGAACATGCCCTTCATTTTGAGTTGGCATGCTCCAAGCATCAAATGGAGTATTAGCTGGGTTGATCATTTGATCATACCAATTATTTGTAAAATAATCCATTGAACTTATGGAAGGAATAAAAGTGAAATAACTTGTTTGTAGCTGAGAAATAAAACTATCAACTACAGGGTCTGTAGTTGCGTAAGTTGCAGCAAGTTCTGAGATATCAAAAAGACCCCCAGGGGCAGTGTCGATACCGTCTGTATGTCCATGTGATTGCGCAACAGCTTGACTATTAATATCACAAAAACAAAACCAGGGAGCGTCTATGAAAATCTGACTAACAGTTGTAGTCTGGGTAGCATAAGGCGTAAACCATGCATCGAGGTACGCATCAGTTCCTTCTGCAACTCCTGGCATAAAGGCATCAAGAACTTGTTGACCTGGACTGACCGCATTTCCGTTTAAATCATAAAATGGAGCTCTAGGACTGCTGCCGTTTATGATCGAAACGTTTCTTGTGTTTTGAGGGAATTCAGAGGTATTAACAGTATCTATCGCATTGTAGAATATATCAAAAAAAGGATGAGGCTGAGGCAGCGCACTGTTATTGTTAAACTCAGGTCCTCCATTAACCATGTGCGGTTCAAAATGATCCCACAACATTTGTCTGGCAGCAGGCGACTTTAACATACCGTCCACAAGGGGTCTTAAAGATTCTACACTAAAATCTCCAGCCCATGTATCAAGTCCATAAGCCAAATAATTAAACATATGCTGAAATCCAATAGGAACATTGGCGCCCGCATGTGGAGTATCAAAGGAAATATAAAGTCTAGTTTCATGGTCTAGGCCAATACTTTCCATATAATTTAGGCCATACCTTGCAACCAGCCCTCCCATACTTGGGCCGATAATTACATTTTCTTTATCACCTACTTTTAAATTGTTAATATATTTGATTAGTTCAACCAAAAGCATAGCGTTTCGTTCAATATAATCTGCACCTCCATAAATCCAAACCTGATCTTCTTCTCTAAAATAGGTGGGAAAATTTAAAACGACGACATCATATCCGTTGTTACGCACAATATCTCCAAGATTTCCGCCACTATAATCTAACAATTGGTATATAGTATTGATATTTCTTGAATCCAAAGGATCAAATCCATCTATTAAAAAAATAGGCTTATCAAGAATTCCGTCAGGACTATAAAAAATATCCATTTCTCCCCATCCCTTAAAAGGGTATTCGTTATACGGCTGAATGTAGGGCGGATCTGTAGTGCCTGACGTAAAACCAACTATATTTTGATTGTTTTGCCTGTTTAATTCTTCATTTGAATAAATCACATTCAAAGAAGCACTACTCTCTACAACTTCTTGATTGTCTAGAGTGATCCTGAATTGTAGTAATTTTTCACCTTCATTTTGATAATTAATAGGTGTATTAGAATCAGTGTTTATGGTCCTAAATCCTTGATTATCGTCAAAATCAACCTCAATCTTTATAATATTGCTTTCAGTAGTATTAAAAAATGTATCCTCATACAAACTAAAAACTACATTTGTCCCTCTTTGAATTGGCTTCAAAGCTGCTGCAACAAAAAGCTGATGCTTATCGAATATTTCTGTTTGTTGTCCTATTCTTTGAAACGTATTACCATCGGATGTTTCAATTAGATTATTGTTTGAAGCTACTTCATTAAAAGTGTCGTATTCTGTGAAGAGGAGTGCCAAAGGCACCTCTAAGCTTAATAATTCCTGTGTCGCTATGGCCTTTAAAGTGCTTAAATTAGGTAAGCGTTGTTCAAAATCTGAAAAAGAAATCGCTTTATAAGCCTGGTAAAAATTGTAGATATTATGAGTTTGAGTTGGGTAATTATTAATGTTGCTAATAGAGCTATGATTGTATAATATTGAGGTTTGCATACCTCTTTTATCGAAGTCAGGAAACATGTCATTTATGTTTTGTGAATTCATTAATAAGCTACTGAAACAGACATATATAAAAATCAACTTTCTCATGATAGTCTTATTTTAATTTATTTTTAAGTTCTATAATTTGTTTTTGTTGTTCCTTAAGGGCGTTAATTAATACAGGTATCATTCCTTGATAATTTACAGATAATGTATTGTCTTTATCCTTAGTAGTTTTCACTAGTTCTGGAAATACTTTTTGAACCTCTTGTGCAAGTAAACCTATTTTAGACTCAGCTTGGTTTGTTTTGATCGTATAGCTTTTACCATCGATCATCATTAATTTAGCAAGCGTGCTTCCCAAAGAAATAATATTAGACTTTAACCTTGCATCTGAGTTTATTGTCAAATCACCTGAAAGTGTTGCTGAACCGTCGTAGTTAACCACAAACGCATTCGAAGGGTTATTTCCACCCAAACCGTTACTAGTGTCTATATCTCCGTTTCCAATGACAAAAGCCACTCCAGCAGTAGTTCCTGTATACACACCATCAGCATAGAAATAACCTCCATAATTATCGGGGTCAATAGTAGTATCTCCAATCCCTGCGGTATTGTTTACTCCAATAGCTAACATTCCAAAGTTATCAGCAGTAGTTGACAGACCTAATGCCGCTGACGCCTGATTACTTGCCGTTGTATTATTATTAGATGAGAACGAACTTCTTCCTGACGCTTTAGTTCCTGTGCCTATAGCAGTGGCACTTCCTGCCGTTCCAACTCCAGCATTTGTATCGCCTGCTACGTTTTGGTATCCAGCTGTAAAGTTAGTGGTTCCCCACGCTACATTTTCTTGTCCTAAAGAGACAGACCCATCTCCAGCTGCATGATTCTTAAAGCCTACAGCAACCGTACTTGCGCCTTGTGCCCAGTTTTCTTTTCCAAGTGCGATAGTCGCATCACCAGTAGCATAGTTATAATACCCCAAAGCTACAGAAGAGCCACCAGAAGCGGTGTTTCTAAATCCTGTAGCAGTAGACACATTTCCAATCGCTCTAGAAGCATAGCCTGCAGAGAATTGACCTACATTATCACCACTAATATTTGAAGCTTCAGCAGTCTGAGGACCTGCGATTGTATTGAATCCCATGGCTACAGAACCAAGTCCAGAAGACCTGTTGTATGCATTAGCTCCAAAAGAACCCCACCCAAGAGCACCAAATCCTGTGGATACCATAGACTGATTCCCATCTCCCAAAGAATAAAGAGGGTGACCAGACTCTGTGAAATTTCCAAAATCACCAGCAGCTTGTGCTGGAGACTTTTCTGAAATAACTAAATCAGCTGCCCAGTCTCCAATGTTTCCAAAGGCATCATTACTGTTTCCGTTTCCATTCCGTGCAGCAGGACCAGAAGATCGATACATTCTTCCGCTTTGGGTGTCATTAGCACCATTCTCCACAAAAACAAGGGCAGATTTTTTATCTGCATCTGCTGCGATGTTTCCGTTTCCATTTCCACTACCACCTGTGATAGGGAAATAACTAAAGCAGACCAATTCTAAGCCATTACTATTGGTAATATTATTTACTTTTCCAGCATATTGTCCTAAAAAAGATATTGATGAATTGGAACCAGGATTGCCACTTAGATTAAATACAATAGAGCTCCCTTGAATTTCGAAAGAGGATATTGAAACTCCGTTGGCATTAGAAAGAACAAAATCATTATTAACCCTGTTTAAAAGATAATTTGTATTAGTTGTATTTGTCATTAATCCTGCTGATGAGGTTTCTATAATTAATTTTTGCTCGTTAGTAAATGTTGCCGACACTATCATTGGTGCGTCTATTTCTTCTGAATAGTTATAGCCATAAAGATCTCTTGTAAGCGGTTTATAGATTCTGTTTGCAAAGCTTTCATACCCATTTACAAAAGGAAAGTGACAATAATCTGAATGAGAGGTGATACCAGCTGTAGGCATGATGTAGATGTTTTCGTTTTCAAGCGCTAGTAGTCTTTGTGCTTCTTTGATTTGAAGTCGACCACTGGAACTTGTTCCACAATTACAGTCTCTGGTTTGAAAAATATAAATATTACTTAGGTTTGTGAAATCATTATACCATGAATTCTTGAGGTTTATGAATGCCTGTTTATATTGATTTGTAGTCAAGCCATTTGAAAAAGAATCGGCTTCCCCTTGAGACCATAATATACCTCTAACTGCATTTTTTAACCCTGTTTTGTTTAATCTGTAATAGAGTCGTCCATAATTTGAATTTGTTGAGGAACTATAATTTGTTGGCGCTTGAAAAAAGCCTATGGGTTGTCCCCCATGCGCGGAATTAAAAATGGCAATTGGGACATTAAGTTCATCTACTAATTTTTTTGCTAAGACCAAGCCCCATTGCCCAGTATTCCCGTTTGAGTTTTCATTACCATCTCCTTGACCATAATACCAAGAATCGTTAGATAATAGTCCTGAAGAGCTAATATTTCCACCAGAATATACTCGTATGTAATCACTTTGGTAGCTGCTCGCGCTGCCATTATACATGACTGCAGCTGCATTGGACTGGCCTTGAATTACAAATACATCTCCAGCAACAATATCATCAATATCCTTAACTAGATCGAAAGTTCCATTGTACTCTGTGTATATTTTTATTCGGTATTTTGCAAGTTCTGCCGTAATGTTAATATCAAATGAAAAAGGAGCGATTTGATTTTCATAGCTTAGGTTCTGTGTGTAGGATTGCTGAAATGTTCCATTTCTTAGTAATTCGACCTTAATTGATGAAAAGGGGGCGTTATTGAAGGCAATAGGAGCCTCCCATTTCCAGCCAAAATAAGGTTCACTGTAATCACTGGCACTAGTGTCGTGGTAAAGCCCTATCCATCCTCTAAAATAATTAAAAGCTGCCACTACCGAATTTTCCTCAGCTGTATGATGAGATGACAAATAGCCTCCAGCGTTTTCTGCTGCTTGTTTAGCTGCTTCCCAGTTTAATTGAGATGGGTTTTTAAAATAGGAGTGCCCATTGTATTGTCCCAAATAAATGAAATTAGATAAGGAGTTTATAATTCCGTTGAATTCAACATAAGAGGATCTTGTCTCAGATGCGTCTGCGTCATTCCATTCTCCTAAAGAATTAATAATCTCTGCAGCATCTTCTTGAGTCGGAGCGTTATTTGGTTCTCCAGAGCTCCAGGAGTCATACTCAAGGTTATAATTGTCTCCTAAATTTACTTCTCCTTTAACAGATACTATACCTGTATTAGTTTGAAGGTCTCTAGCCACCAATTGTTTTTCTGATGGCAGTGCATTGAACGTAATCTGTGCGCTTAAATTACCAATAGAAAAATAAATTAATACTACTACTATTTTTTTCATTTAGGATTGTTTTTTTAAATAATAACCCTGCTTGAATAAAAGCAGGGTTAAGAATTGATTAATTTAAAGTTTATTATTATTTTACAAGCTCTTTTAGCTCATCAATTTGTTTTTGTTGTTCTTTAATGGCGTTAATTAGCACTGGTATCAGTCCTTGGTAATTTACAGACAATGTTTTGTCTTTATCATTAGTAGTTTTCACTAGTTCTGGAAATGCTTTTTGCACATCTTGCGCGAGCAAACCTATTTTAGACTTAGACTCGTTACTCTTCATTGTATAGCTTTTACCATCAATCAGTAACAATTTAGCAATCGTACTTCCTAAAGAGATAATATTAGACTTTAACCTTGCATCTGAGTTTATGGTTAAATCACCTGAAAGTGTTGCAGAACCATCATAGTTAACCACAAATGCATTCGAAGGATTATCTCCTCTTTGCAAAGCTGTTGTATTGATATCTCCATTTCCAATGACAAATGCCACCCCTGCTGGTGCACCCGTATACTGACCGTCTGCATAGTAATACTGATCGGCAGTTGGATCTCCAATACCTGCGGCATTATTAACCCCAATAGCTAACATTCCTAAGTTATCTGAAATTGTTCTAAAACCCATAGAAGTTGACGCTTGATTTGTGGCGCTAGTTCCTCTGTTTAAAGCCATTGAAGCATCCGCAGAAGCTGTATTATATTTCCCCATTGCTGTGGCGCTACCTCCAGATCCAACTCCAGCAGTTGTATCTCCTGCTACATTTTGATATCCAGATGTAAAGTTTGTGGTTCCCCAAGCTATATTTTCTTGCCCCAAAGCAACAGAACCTGCACCTGCAGCATGATTCTTAAATCCTATTGCAATCGTACTTGCACCTTCAGCCCAGTTTTCTTTTCCAAGTGCTATAGTCGCATCGCCAGTAGCATAGTTGTAATTACCCATCGCTACAGAAGTGCTCCCTGAAGCGGTGTTTCTAAGACCTGTGGCAGTAGATACATTTCCGATTGCTCTTGAAGCATAACCCGCAGAGAATTGACCTACGTTACCACCATCAATTCCGCCAGCTTGAGTGTCCTGAGGGCCCGCTAATGTATTAAAACCCATCGCTACTGAACCAAGACCAGAAGACCTGTTGTATGCATTAGCTCCAAAAGAACCCCAACCTAGAGCACCAAAACCTGTAGAAAGAGTAGATTGTGTGCCATCTCCTAAATTATAAAGTGGGTGACCAGATTCTGTGAAATTTCCGAAATCACCGGCAGCTTGTGCTGGAGACTTTTCTGAAACTATTAAGTCAACACTCCAATCGCCGATATTTCCAAAGGCATCATTAGAGTTTCCGTTTCCGTTACGTGAAGCGCCTCTAGCTGAAGAAGCATAAATTCTTCCTGAAGCAGGTGTTCCTGTACCGTCCTCAACAAAAACAAGTGCAGACTTTTTATCAACATCTGGAGCTTGTGAAAAAGAATAATTAAATGTAAATGCGATCGCAACTATTAAAGTTAATTGAATTTGTTTTTTCATCGTTTGATTATTTTAAAGTTATTAATGATGTTATTTGAATCTTTAGCGCTTAGGATGTAAGTTCCTTTGTCTAAGTTTGAAATGTTGATTGTTTTAGAACTAGAGCTTAATATTTGTTGTCCCAAAACATTAAATAAGGTTAGTTGTAAATCTCCCGAGTAGTCTATGTTGATAACTGAAGAAGATGGGTTTGGATAAATTCTAATAGCTTTAGCAAGCTCATCTTCAACAGACAAACTCTCTGGAGCCCCTACTGTAAGCTGTTTTATTTGAAGCGGAGATGTAAATGTACTTGTTACTGTGTAATCTGCAGAATCAGTATCTAAATACTCGGACCATCCCGAACTTGTCGAATCGTAAACATACATAGATGCATCGTGCGTTAGGTTGTTCATCTCACTGTCTTCATAGTTGTAAGTTATAGTTCCTAGAAAGTTTTCTATGTCAGTATCCAAAGTATAAACTTTCGTCATAGATTGTGAATCACTTAATGATACTGCTGTCAACTCTTTTGAAACTTGTGTTTCATTAATAGTATAATTGGTACTTGGTTTTAATTCCAATCCAGAGACATTAAGAGTCCCTTCACTATTAATAGTCAAAGCACCAGCTGCTCCTACAGTTAGCAGAGTAGTCTGTGCACTTAGTTCAGAAACAAATGCTATTATTAAAAGAAGAAAAACCCTTTTAACAACCCTTTGTTTTCTTTGAAATGTAATTTTTTTCATAAGTTATTTTTAGTTAGATATTTGCGGCTATCGCAAATTATAATTGTACTTAAAAGATAGTAAAGAAGAGCAAAATAGTTAAACACTTTTAGAATGCTTAGTCCCAAATTAGAATGTAGAAAGTTGCAAAGCTTTATAATTTTTAATTGTATAAATATACCATACAACAATTAATAGCTTGGTTAAGTGTCGATTAATAGCTGATTAATTTTGGGATTTTTTAATTAATTACTAATTAATTAGCGTAATATAAAGATATTTCTCAATAAAATGTGATTCAATTAACTATATTTACAAATAACCATTCAATTTATTAAACAATTAACTTTTTAAATGATTAGTCAATCTTTATTACATTTTATCAAAAAACACATAATATATTTTTTTCTGTTTGTCTTTGTAAGTCTTTTTGCTCAACAAAATCAATTGATATCGGGAACTATCGTTGATATAGACAATATTCCTATAGCCGGAGTAAATATTTTAGAAGAAAGCAACTCACGTAATGGTGCCGTATCAGACTTTGACGGAAACTTCTCAATCTTGATTACTCCAAATTCTACTTTAACATTTAGTTATGTGGGCTATGAAACACAAGTCGTTAAAATTTCAACAGAAACTATTTTAAAAATTATATTACTGGAAGATCTCTCATCTCTTGAAGAGGTTACAGTAGTCGCTTATGGGAAACAAAAAAAATCGAGTGTTATAGCAGCAGTAACATCCATTGATCCAATAGAACTTAAAACTTCTTCAAGTAACTTAACAACTGCATTAGCGGGGCGCGTCGCTGGAGTAATAGCTTACCAAAGAAGTGGAGAACCCGGAAGAGATAATGCTGAATTTTTCATTAGAGGAGTTAGTACCTTTGGATATGCAAGATCTCCACTGATCCTTATAGACGGCATAGAAACAACCTCTACAGATTTAGCTCGATTGCAACCAGATGATATTGCTAGTTTTTCTATAATGAAAGATGCAACTGCTACATCATTATATGGAGCAAGGGGAGCAAATGGCGTTATTTTGGTAACCACAAAAGTTGGAAAAGAAGGAGTGGTTAAAGTTAATGTACGTTACGAGAAATCATATTCTGCTCCAACACGATCTCTTGAAATAGCCGACCCAATTACATACATGACACTACACAACGAAGCTTTAGTTACTAGAAATGCATTAGGAGGTAGAATATATTCTTTAGAAAAAATATTAATATCGAAAGATCCAAACAGAAATAAAATGGCCTATCCAACTGTGGATTGGTTTGATGAATTACTTGAAGATTATACTCTTAATAGTAGATTTAATTTCAATATAAGTGGTGGTGGTAAAATTGCCAAGTATTACTTAGCAACTACTGTAAATACAGATAATGGAAACTTAAAGGTAGACCCTCGAAATAATTTTAATAACAATATAAATTTTAAACGTATTTCGTTGAGATCTAACATTAATGTCAATCTAACTCCAACCACAGAAGTAGCTCTAAAATTTAATGGAAATTTTGATGATTACATTGGACCGATAGATGGAGGAGAAGCAACCTACAGAAAAGCAATGCAAGCAAATCCTGTTTTGTATCCTAAATTTTATGAGCCAGACTTACAATTTCAAAACTCATCTCATGTGCTTTTTGGAAATGCAGGTCAATTTGGAGATTACTTAAACCCATATGCAGACTTGATGAGAGGTTATAAAGATGAGAGTTACAACAACTTTTTAGCAACAGTTGAAATCAAGCAAAACTTAGACTTTTTAACAGACGGGCTAACGGCCAGATTACTAGCAAATACGTCACGCTATTCGTTTTATAACCTAGAAAGACGTTACAATCCATTTTATTACTCGCTCGGAAACTATGATTTTCAAAGTGATCAATACACCTTAGTGGCATTAAATCCAGACCAAGGGACTGAATATTTAGAATACAATGAGGGTAATAAAATCATAACGAATTCCACCTACTTTGAAGGCTCAATAAACTACAAGAAAACATTGAATGAGAAACACGAACTTTCTGGAATGTTAATTGGAATTTTAAGAGAGCTTAAATACGCCAATGCTGGAAACCTTCAAAGCTCATTGCCCTACAGGAATATTGGGCTTTCAGGAAGATTTACATATGCTTTTGATGATAAATATTTCACTGAGTTTAATTTTGGGTATAATGGATCAGAACGATTTGCTAAGTCAGAACGGTTTGGGTTTTTCCCTTCATTTGGACTTGGATGGTATGTGTCAAATGAGAAATTTATGGAGCCAATTTCAAATGCCATAACTAAGTTAAAATTCAAAGGTACCTACGGACTTGTTGGAAACGATCAAATTGGAAGTGCCGATGATCGGTTTTTCTATATTTCTCAAGTCAACCTAAACAATGGCGGATTTGGTTCTAATTTTGGGCAAGAATTCGGCACTTATATTAATGGGGTCAGTATTGATCGCTATGCAAATGATAAAATTACTTGGGAAAAAGCAAGTATGTTAAATGTTGGCCTTGAGTTAGGTTTATTTGGAGTCATAGATATACAAGCTGATTATTTTACAGAATACCGTTCTAATATTTTAATGGACAGAGCTCAAATACCCGCATCTATGGGATTACAAGCACCCTTAAGAGCAAATGTAGGAGAAGCTTCCTCTAGTGGTTTTGAATTTACTGTTGATTATAAGGACAGCCTCAGTGAAAACCTTTTTGTATCTGCAAGAGCTAATTTTTCTTTTGCAACTAGTAAATACGAAGTTTACGAAGAATTAGACTATAGAAACGCAGGTTTGCCTTGGCGCTCAAGAATTGGACTTAATTTATCTCAACCCTTTGGCTATATAGCTGAGCGTTTATTTATTGACGAAGCTGATATTGCAAACTCCCCATTACAAACTTTTGGAGACTATATGGCTGGAGACATAAAATATAAAGACATTAATAATGACGGGGTTATAGATATCAATGATGAAGTTGCCATTGGGTATCCAACAACCCCAGAAATAATTTACGGTTTTGGCATCTCTAGTTCCTATAAAAGTTTTGATTTATCGTTCTTTTTTCAAGGATCTCTTAACTCTTCATTTTTTATAGATGCGTATAATACATCGCCATTTATTGATACTAGCGGAAGTGCTATCGGAAATAATGCACTCTTGACCGCATGGGCTAACAACCATTGGTCAGAAAACGACAGGAACCTTTATGCGGCATGGCCACGACTGTCAGACCAACTAGTAGATAATAATAATCGCAATAGTACCTGGTGGCTTAGAGACGGATCTTTTCTAAGGCTAAAATCTGTTGAATTTGGCTATTCAATTCCAGATCGTTTAGCTTCACGAGTTAATTTATCCTCTGCAAGGATTTATATTACAGGTTCAAACTTACTCACTTTTAGTAAGTTTAAATTATGGGATGTGGAAATGGGCGGTAACGGACTTGGGTATCCAATACAACAAGGAGCTAATATTGGTATAAATTTAAATTTTTAATCACTTAATATGAGAAAAACGTTTATAATTTTCATTTTAACTTTTACCTCTTGTCAAAAAGACTATCTTGATGTTGTTCCAGATAATATTGCAACTATTGATTTAGCCTTTAATACGCGATCCACCGCAGAAAACTTTCTTGCAACTTGTTACAACTATATCCCAGAACATGCGCATGTGGAGCAAAATTTTTCCATGCTAGCAGGAGACGAAGTATGGTATTATGCCGAAAACGATTTTTATATGAACAATGAAACAAGTTTTCGCGTAGCTAAAGGCATGCAAAACTCTTCCAGTCCATATTTAAATTATTGGGAAGGCGGACGAGGGGCTCCACGCAGTCTATTCATTGCTTTAAGAGACTGTAATATATTTTTAGAAAATTTAGTAACTGTTCCCGGACTCGAAGAACAAGAGCGAATCCGCTGGCTTGATGAAGTTAAAGTTCTAAAAGCATTTTATCATTTTTGGCTCATGCAAATGTATGGTCCAATTCCAATAGTAGACACTAATATTTCTGTTAGTGCTCCTTCTTCTGAGACGAATGTCTACAGAGCATCTATTGACGAAGTTGTAACGTATCTAACTGAACTATTGGATGAGGTTATAGAAGCCAATAATTTACCTGGTTTGATAAATTATATCTACACAGAACAGGGGAGGATTACAATGCCAATAGCAAAAGCACTAAAGGCTAAAATTTTAATGCTTAGTGCTAGCCCAATTTTTAATGGAAACTCGGATTTTAGCAGCCTGATTGATAATCAAGGAAATAGTTTAGTGAACCAATCCTATGACCCTCAAAAATGGGTCTTAGCAAAAGATGCACTGTTAGAGGCCATTGAAAGCGCCGAAGCTAATGGACATTCCTTATATCAATTTAATCAACAACTGCCTAT
>Ga0233438_10004555_pt1 | contig 12102 bp, 11 predicted proteins | sample SI_123_September_FD_182720 | JGI IMG/M metagenome (GOLD analysis project Ga0233438, IMG submission 182720) | Seawater microbial communities from Saanich Inlet, British Columbia, Canada - SI_123_September2016_10_MG | ecosystem: Environmental > Aquatic > Marine > Inlet | place: Canada: British...
AACTTGGTAAAACTAATTCTGGAATTAAAAAAAAATAATCTGGTCTAAGCTGTTTGCCTTCAACTGAATATTTAATTTTATCTATATATATAACTGCATTGGAAGTAACTTCAGCTCCAGACCCTGCTGTTGTTGGAATAGCAACTAATTTCGCAAATTTTTCTTTAGCATTATAATTTGAATTTATCAGCTCATTTTTTAAATTTTGACTATTAGTTAGTGTATTTGCTATTTTAGCATAATCAAGAACAGACCCGCCGCCTAAAGCTATTATTAAATTTGGGGAAAATTTTTTTATACTTTTAATTATATCTTGTAATTCTATGTGGTTGGGAATTAATGATTTTTTAAAATAAAAAGTTATTTTTTTGCTTTGAGAGAAATCTTCAAATAATTTATTAGCTCCAGAGCCATTAAAAGAATTTTTACCACATATAATAAGAATTTTCTTATTTGATTCTTTTTTTAAAAATAATTTAAAATCGTCAATTGATGTAACGGAAAGATTTTTCATTAATTAATTGTTAATTTTATTTTATTTTTGACCTAATGAAAGATGATAAGTGGTCAATTAAAAAAATAGCTATAAAAATAATTATTATGATTGCTGAAACTTTCTGATACTCGAACATTCTAAAAGAAGACTGTAGTTCATAACCAATACCACCAGCACCGACAATGCCTAGCATAGTTGCCATTCTGATATTACGATCAAGAATATATAAATTATTAGCAACGAATGATGGAATAATTTGAGGTATCACTGCAAAAGAAATTATCTGTCTTTTGGAAGCTCCAGATGACTTTAGTGCTTCTATGGGACCTTTATTTACATGCTCGATATCTTCTGCATAAAATTTTGCTAAAAATCCCATTGTGTGTAATCCTAAAGCTAAAACTCCTGGCATTGCTCCAAAACCTACTGCAATAACAAGTATCATTGCAATTATAAATTCAGGTATTGCCCTAAAAAAAATTATTACAATTCTTGCAATTAAAAAAGTGGCGTAATTGGGTGCCAAATTTTTAGCTGAAAATAATCCCATAGGTATTGACAAAACTATTGCAATAAAAGTTCCAAGAAATGCGATTTCTATTGTTTCAAACATAGCATAAATTAAGCTTTTAAAATTTGAAAAGTCTGGTGGCAGCATTCTGCTTAAAATATCTCCAAAGTATTTTGAGGAGTCGGAAAATAATTTAATAAAGTTTATTTCTAAATCTATAACAACAAATATAAGAGCTGCTAATAAAGAAAGAATAAACACATAAGTTTTCCAAGTCCATTGTGATCTCAAGTATTTTTCAAGATGTTTAGTTTTATTATCTACTTCTAGTTTTAAAATATTATCTGTTTTCATTTATCTGTAAATTTGATTAATACTTATTTTGTCAATATTTGATGACAATTGATCGAATTTTATTTCACCATCTAATAAACCCACAATTCTATCAGAATATTTAACGGCAAGATCGACTTGGTGTAAATTACATATTACAGTAATATTAAATTCTTTATTAATTTTCTTAAGTAAAGACATTATTAAATCAGCTGCTTTAGGGTCTAAACTTGCGACTGGTTCATCAGCTAATAACAATAATGGTTTTTTTATTATTGCTCTTGCGATTCCTACTCTTTGTCTTTGTCCACCCGAAAGTTCATCTACTCTATTGTAAGCTTTATCTAATAAGCCTACTGTCTCTAATGCCTGTAATGATTCTAATTTTTGTTCTTTAGAAAATAAATAAAACATTGATAAAAATTTGCTACTTGAGTTTAACAATCCTGTAAGAACATTATTAATAGCAGATAAATTGTTAACTAAATTAAAATCTTGAAAAATCATCCCTGTTTTTTTTTGTACTTCAGGTAGATAAGCTTCGTCTATTTTTTCTTTATCAAAATACACTTTTCCATTTTCAATTTTTTCTAAACCATTAATGCTTCTTAATAAAGTTGTTTTTCCAGATCCACTTGGTCCTAATATACTTAGAAACTCTCCTTTTTTTATTTTAAGGTTAACTCCTCTGAGTGCCTCTGTTCCGCCCTCAAAAGTTTTTTTTAGATTTTCAATTTCAAGCATAAAAGTGGTTATCTTTTATTTAGTAACTTAACTACATTTCTCAGAACGTCATAATCTGAGTCTTTGACTGAAATATAATGAGACATCTTTCCGCCGTAACCACCTATCTCACCATGTTTATGTGCTTCTAATACTGCTTTTTGAATTTTTTTTCTATCTTCTAAAGGTATCTTTTTTGAATAAGCAAGAGGAGGAGGAGGTACACGATCCGACTTATGTACAATTCTAACTTCATTTTTTTTAAATGTTTTATCAGTTAGTCTTGCTTCATAATTTCGTGAGCTCATACCACATACATCAGCTTGTTTATTTAAAACTGCTAATAAACATGCATCATGACTACCCGCATAAAAAACATTTTTAAAATCATTTTCATCTGTAGTTGAAAGGTTTATTTTCACTAATTCAACTTGTGGAATTAAATCTCCACTAGTAGATCCGATGCTATTAAGAGATAAAACTTTACCTTTAATATCTGTAAATTTTTTTATATCGCTGTCTGCTCTAACTACAAAGTAAGCATAATAACCAGCGTCTTTTTCTCCCGGTCTAACACCGGCGGCAAAAGCTTCTGCGTTAGCTAGCTCTGCTGCTTTAATATATGTTTTACCGCCATACCAGGCTATTTGAGCTCTATCTGCTCGCATTGCTTCTACTGCAGCATTATAATCAGTTACTTTTATAAAATTAATTTTAAAACCTGTAAGATTATTAACAATTTCTACTAAACCCTTGTAATCGTTTTCGTCACCCTTCTCACTTGCAGGCACGAAAACCATATTGAATTTTTTAATCTCTGCACTTATGGTTGCGGTTGTAAAAGCAAAAAAAATTAATGTTGTTAAAATGGTCTTTTTAAATGTATGCATTATAAAATTTGTATTTGTTATTGTTATTTTTGTTCGCTAACGTAATAACACTGTAAGCAGTCTTTTGTCAATCTTAATTTTGTTAAATATTTACTTAATTTTTGTTAACTATTCGTTAAATTCTTTTAAGGCTTTTTGATAGTCTTCTACTGTATCAATTTCTTTCCAGCCTCTTTCTATAATTACACAGTGAACTTTTGTTCCTATGTCTACTAATTCTTGAATCATATCAGTAAGATATGCTTTTTGAAAAATAGCTGCTCTTTGAAATGGCTTGTTCCAATATAATTTTTTCACTCTATGGAAATTGTCTTTAAATATTTCAGCTCCACGATTGGTAAGCTTAATCATGCCAATAAACTCTCCATGAACTTCCTCTTTTTGAGTGCCAATTTTTCCTATTTTTAATACTTGATTATTAGAGTTAAAGATTACATTTTCAGCTTCTGATAAAGGGTGGTCTTTTCGTCCAACGTAATACCCTCTCCAATCTATGTCTACAACGACTGATATATCATGATCTGAATCCATTAATCTCTTTACTACATTTGAATCGAATAGAATATCTGAATAGGATATAATTATATTTCCGTTGATTATTTTTTCAGCATAAAAAATTGAATTTAAGATATTATTTTTTTCATAATCATCATTGGTTACGTAATTTAAATTTTTATAGTTAATTTTTTCTTTTTTATAACCTCGAATTACAGTTATATCATTGACACCGCATTCGTTATAAGCTTGCACTTGACGTTGTAAAAGTGTTTTTCCATTAAAATCTAACATACATTTGGGCAAATTTTCTGTATGTTTTTTTAATCGACTTCCTAGGCCAGCGGCAACTATTAAAGATTTTGTTCCTGATTTATTTATTTTTTTTTGAATCTGATTAATTTCTTCATTACTAATTTTGTTATCTTTGACTGCTCTTATTAATGAAGCTACATCAGGATTATCTTTAATAAATTCTTCAATATCTGAGGCTATTGCTTGCTTGGAATTACCAGCAAGATCGTACAAATAATTTAAATCGGCTTTAAGTATAGTTGATAATTTTTTAACTAATTCATTTTTTGGAGCTGCTCGTTTTCCTTTTTCCATATCATTTAAATAAGATGGAGCTACACCAATTTTTTTTGCAAGTTCTCTTTGTCCAATTTCTTGCTTAATTCTAAGCCCTCTAATATATGAGCCAAAAGTTTCTAAGTGGTTATTTTTTTTTATCATTAATTAAAAAGATAAATTAAAGTTATATCTTAGTTAAATAACTTAATCTTAAACCCTAAACAAGCTTATCTTTAAATTCAAATGAGGTCATCAGCTCATTCCATTCTCTTTTAGAGAGTCCAGAGCTTTCAAATGTAATTTTTTCTCCTTTAGCCATTTTATAGATAACTTTTTTTCCTTTAGCTGAAACATGGACCGCTCCTACTCTATAATCTAAGAAAGCAGAATGAGTTATTGGCACCCATTTTTTTACCGTATCCAACATAGCTTCTGCGTAAACTCTTATTTCATATTGAGCGTGACTATCAGCTCTTAAAAATAAAAAATTTAAAAGATTTAATAAATCTGTTTTCCAGTACCATTGTGTATACGAATTAAGTGTTAAATTCATTCTAGCTAATTCTCTGGCAAGTCCTGCTTTACCTTCATCTATCGTTGTTCCATCAAATCTTTCATTCAACATTTTTTCATAATTTCCATAAGTTCTGGTAGCATCATCCTTTAAAATTTTAAGAACTTCATCAGCTTGATCTCCTGTAATTAGCTCTCCTCTTCCTTGTCTATTAATTTTTGATTGAGCGGATAATTGTTCTTTTGCTGGAATATAAAATTCTTTATCCAAAATAGAATATCTCGCAGAATATTCGTTTACATTTGCAGTTCTGTGTCTAATCCATTGGCGCGCAATAAAAATAGGCAGCTTAACATGATATTTAATTTCACACATTTCAAATGGTGTTGAGTGCCAGTGTCTCATTAAATATTTAATTAATCCCTCATCTGTTGAAACTTTCTTTGTTCCTTTTCCGTATGAAACTCTAGCAGATTGAACAATAGAACTATCATCTCCCATATAATCAACCACTCTTACAAATCCATGGTCTAAAACAGGCATAGCTTCGTATAAAATTTTTTCTAGCTCAGGAGATGTGACTCTTTTTGTTTCGTTCTTCTGAGCTTGTTGTTCTTCGATTTCTTTTTTTTGTTCAAGTGTTAGTTTCATGATTTAAGAAAGAGACTGTTAATTGAAAATATATGAATAAATTTTAATTTCAACTATCATAAAATTCAATCGGTTGATAAAGCGTAAAGTATAATCGAAAGTATTTTCAACTTAAAGATGTAATGTATGATGCTTTGCTTGTACGATTTTATTTTTTTTGATTCTGATAAAATTTTTCAATAGTTTTAACAACATGGTCTACATGTCGTTTTGTAATAAATTCATGCACTGGCAAAGATAAAGAGGTGCTAGCTAGTTTTTCTGCGATCGGAAAATCACCTTTTTTATATTTAAGGAATTTAGCAGCTCTTTGAAGGTGTATAGGAATTGGATAGTGAACTTTTGCATCAATTTTATTTTTAATTAGGTACTGCTGTAACTCATCTCTTTTTTTGACATTTATATGATAAAGATGAAATACTTCTTTTAAGTGTTTATGTCTTTTTACAAGAGTGATATTTTTATTTTTAGAAAGAAGTTTATCCAACATAATTGAATTTTTAATTCTTTTGTTCGTAATATTATCTAGCTTATTTTTCATTTTGTAGTTAGCCACCACAGCTTGTATTGTGTCTAATCTAGAATTATAACCAAAAATTTCTACGTTATTTCTATTTTTTAATCCATGATTTCTTATTAAAAATAATTTTTCAGCTAATGATCTTTTGTTTGTAACTATAAAACCGCCATCTCCCCAAACATTTAAGTTTTTAAGTGGGTGCATACTATAAGTACATGTATCACCATAGTTAACTAGATGATTTTTTTTAAACCTTGCTCCTATTATATGTGCGCTATCTTGAATAATTTTAAGTTTATATTTTTTCGCAATGGACTGTATTTTATCCATCTCACATGGTCTACCTGCCCAATGAACTGGCATTATTGCTTTAGTTTTTTTGGTTATTGCTTTTATAATTTTAGTTTCATCAATATTGTAATCTTCTTTAACGTCAACAAATACTGGTTTTGCGCCGGCAGTCACAATAGATCCTACTGTAGCAACAAACGTATACGGAACAGTTATAACTTCGTCACCAGCACCGATATCCAGCGCCTTCAAACTCAATAATAAAGCATCTGTTCCGTTTCCAACGCTTATAGCATATTTTGCTCCCGTTCTTTTAGCAAAATTTTTTTCACACAAGTCTACTTCGTTGCCAAGCGTGTAATCACCTTTTTTAACTACTTTTTCAATTTCTTTAAAAACTTTCGAGTAATCAGCAAATTGTTCAACCAGATAACTGTGGTTAATCTTTAATTTTTCATTGTTTTTGTATTCTTGTGGTAAAAAATTTTTCATTATTTTCTCAATTGTTTGTCTTGATAAATTAAATCCTTTTTAGATATTTTTTTAAAATATTTACTATGATAAACTAATACCTTTTGTAATCCGCTTTTTAAAGAATAAATTGGTTTCCATGATAACTCTTTTCTAGTTTTTTTTGATCCAAGTTTGTAAATTAAGTCTTGACCTGCTCTACTTTTAATTTTTTTTATCAATTTTTTACTATTATAGGACTTTAGGTCGCACATATTTTTAATAACATCGTTAACACTGTTAAAAGCTTTACCTGAAAAATGATAGGTTTTGCCGACTACACCTTTTATAATAATTTTGTTAATTCCATTACAAAAATCATAGGAAAAAATAAAATTTCTTTTAGATTTACCATCGCCTTGCAAAGTAAATTTCATATTATTTTCAATACATCCTATTAATTTTGGAATTAGTCTATGTAAAGGTTGACCAGGTCCATAAAAGTTTGAAAATCTTGAAATAATTAAAGGAAATTGAAAGTTTTTTTGGTAATTTTTGAGTAAAAGTTCAAAGCTTAATTTTGAGGTAGCGTAAGGAGTTTTTGGACTAAATACACAGCAGTTTTCATTTATGTAATTTTTAGATGATCCAAAAATTTCTGGTGTAGATATATAAATATATTTTTTTAAAAAATTTGTTTGACTTAAATACTCTATCATTTTTATTTTTGATAAAACATTTATCAGAAAATAAGTTTTTGAATTTTTCCAGCTCTCATTAACCATACAGATTGACGCAAAATCAATAATTATTTCTGGTTTTATCTTTTTTATTAACTTAGTTAAATCATTAGGTTTTTTTAATAAATCAAGATTGTATTCTTTGAACTTTTTAATATTTTGATTAAATTTATATGGTAAGTAACTTTTATTTTTTTTATTCCTGTAAGTGCCAAAAACCCTATATTTGTTTTCACTTAATAAATAATCAACCATAGATGCTCCAGAAAAACTTGAACATCCCAATATAAGTATCTTTTTTTTCATCTTTATTAAAAGGGCCCTTTAAACTTAGCATCTGGAACATCATGAGCAGTATCTTTAGGAAAATTAAGTTTTATTTTTTTTCCAATTAGTTCACTTATTTTATTTATTATATCACTTTTTTTTATATAAAATTCTTTTGTATAAAATGTGCTAGTTGGAGTAGGTATGTCTGGCAATGTTAATAAAATAGGTATTTTATTTAATTTAATATTCTTATTTCTATATAATTGAGACAAAATTTCTGAACCTACTGAACAAATAGGATGAGAAATAGAATCCAGTACCAGAAGTTTTTTAGTTTTTTTAATAGATTTTTCAATAAGTGAAATATCTAAAGGCTTAATAGATTTAAGATCGATTAAATCAAAATAAATATTGTTACTATTTAAAAATTTTTTTAAAGCAAGCATTTCTATAGTAGATAAAGAATAAGTTACAGCTGTAAAATCTTTTCCTTTTGCAACTAATTCCGGTGAGGGTAGATTCTTTGTTTCTTTAATTTTTAATGTTTCCTGTTCAACGTTATGAAGCCACCTATGTTCAATAAAGATGACTGGGTTAGGATCACGTATTGATTTTTTTAATAAATTATAGGCATCTTTTGGGAATGCTGGCATAACTACCTTCAGACCTGGTATATGCGCAAACCAACTTTGTAAACTTTGGGAATGAGTTGGCCCTTGCCCCCATCCTTTACCAACAACAAGCCTAATTGTAATAGGAACATTTTTTTTTCCTCCAAACATAAAATGCCATTTTGCTGCGCTATTAACTAATTGATCCATTGCTAGTAAAAAAAAATCTAATCTTTGATGCATCATTACACATGGATAATTATTTAGAGACATACCAATTCCTATTCCAGTCATGGCATTCTCTGATGTCGGTGTTTCAAACACTCTTTCAGATCCAAATTTTTTTTCCAAACCTTTTGTTGTTCCGAAAAAATTTAAACTATCATTTATTCCCAAACCAAAACAAACAAGGTTTTTATTCCTTTTCATTTCTTCTGTTAAAGCTTTATTAATTGCTTGAGAGTAGCTAGTTTTCATTTTATTTATAAACAAATTTACTTATATTTTTAAATTTAGGTTTTTCTAATCCATTTAAAAACTTAAAATCTTTATCAATATAATTGCTAATTTTCTTGTCTAGATTTTCTATTTGTTTTTTTTTTAATATTCTTTTTTTAATTAAATAATTCCTAGAAAAAATTAATGGATCTTTTTTTTTCCATTTTTCAACATCTTTAAATTTTCTGTAGCCCAGTCTTGTATCATCATTCGGGCCGCAATGTTCTAGATATCTAAAAGTTTCTACTTCAACGAAGTGAGTCATTGGATTTTTTCTTATTTTTTTAAATAACAAATCAAATTTTTCAAATAGTTCAAATGGGTTATCCTGCTTGAATTTATGAGAAATAGCACCCATAGCAGATGCAAGTTTATAAATTTTTCTTTGTGCTGGTTGTCTATTGCTTATGTGAGTGTAAACAGAAAAAAAATTGTTTTCACAAATAAAAACTACTGGCAATTTCTTAAGAATACTAAAATTAATTGACTCAAAAAAAACACCTTCTTCAACTGCTGCATCTCCAATATAAATACAAACTAAATTTTTTTTTTTGGCTAATTTCAAAGAATATGCTAATCCAACACCGATAGGAATTGAATTAGATACTATGGCCGTACTTCCATAAAAATTATTTTTTAAATCTATTAAATGCATAGATCCACCAACACCTTTACTGCAACCTTCGTTAAATCCATGAATTTCTGCAAAAAGTTTTTTTGGATTTCCGCCTTTAGCTAAAAAATGTGCATGCGATCTATGATAGCTAATAGCGATATCATTATGATTTAAAGCAAGACCACTTGATGCAGCAACTGCCTCTTGACCAATGGAAAGATGTGTCGGACATCTCATTTTATTTTGCTTATAATTAATTGCAATTTTCTCTTCTACATCTCTAATTTTTTTTTGAGTTTCATATATTTTTTTAAAGTAATTTTTTTTTATCATTAAATTATTATTTAATATTTAGTTTTTTCATTTTTTAAAATTAAAGTTATTTATACCAAATTTTGTAGACTTATAATTTTTGAAATAATTTGTAAGCTGTTGTATTGCATAATCAACATTATACTTTGGTTTAAAACCTGTTCTTAATAATCTTGAAGAGTCCTGTCTATAAGATCTAATATCTTTACTTTTATTTATTATTATCTTTGCACCTAAACTATCTTTAATCATATTTGCAATTTGCAAAATACTTAAATTTTCGAACCCAATATTGTAAATATTATGTTTGAATTTTTTTTTACTTAACGCGAAGTGATCAATTATTCTTACTATGTCTTCAATATGAATGTTTGGCCTAACCTGTTTACCGCCATCAACAAATATTTTACCTTTATAAAATCCATCAAATGTTAATTTGTTTACCGTTACATCGAGTCTTAATCTATCTGAAACACCACATACAGTTGCGGGTCTTAAACAGGTAATATCCATTTTATCCTGAAAGCTAAGAAAAACTCTTTCTGCAATCATTTTAGTTTTGTTATAAACTGAAATTGGGTTCAACTTTAAATCTTCTGTCACTTTTTTTTCTTTTTTTAATCCATATACACTCCCAGAACTAAAAAATATTAATTTTTTTACTTTATTATTTATCGCGTGGTCAGAAATAATTTTGGCTGCTAATACATTAATTTCCCACGACAAAGTTGGATTAAGTTCAACAGTCGGGTCATTAGCAACATTTGCTAGATGAATAATAGTGTCAATATTTCTAATATTTAATTTATCAAAATTTCTTACATCACCTTTTATAACTTTTAAATTTTTATGTTTCTTTAAAGAGTTTCCAAACCAGAAGCTGTCATAAACTAATACTCTATGCTTGAGTTTTAATAAGTGCTGAGTAACTCTTGAGCCTATGTATCCGCATCCACCGGTAATTAAAAAATTCATTTTATTCTTTATAGTTATTTAAAAATGTGGCCTAAATGTTTTTTCAATATATCAAAATTAAAGGTAGAAGTGTTACCCAGCTGATTAATTGAATAACTTGCGGCCAATGAACTTATCAAAAGGCCTATCTTATTATTTATTTTTGAACCTATAGTAATAGAAGATAAAGCAAAAAAGGTGTCTCCCGCACCAACAGTATCAATTGTATTTTCATTAAATGCAGGACATGAAATAATAGACCTATTTTTTATATTAAAAAGATCAGCTCCCCATCTTCCTTTGGTAACAATTATATTTTTTAGAGATATTTTTTTAGATAATCTTTTTGTTAAAATTTCCAAATCTGAAGTTCTATCTTTCATTTCATATCTCAATTCACTTTCATTTATAATATATGAATTCATTTTTTTATATTTAAAAACTGAATGATAGCCTCTATTAAATGAGTTAATTTGAGTATTTAAAAATAACTTATTACTGTACTGCATTATTAAATGGCGAATTTTTTCAGTGATAATACCATGTCCATAATCAGCAACTATTATTATGTCATATTTATTTAAGTTATATTTTAATAATTTATAAAATTTTGACTCTTCTTGTTTGGATATTAAATCGTCATTTAATTCATATACACCTAACATTTTTGTTTTTCTATAATCATCTAAGTATCTAGTTTTAACTATAGTAGGGGAATTTTTTTTAATTAAAAAGTTATGTATTATTTTTTTGTTAAGATTTTTTAGAATATATTTTTTTTCTGAATTTTTATCTCCTAAAAAACTAATCATTTTTGTTTCTTTTACAAAGCTCGAGCAGAGATTCGCTATATAACCAACTCCACCTAAAAATTTGATTTGTTTTTTTTGCTGAACTACCATCATTGGCTCTTTTCCAGACTTGCCTATTGCTTCGGTTGTAATATATCTATCTATGATAGTATCTCCAATAACCAATACTTTTTTGTTTTCAATATTACTCAAAAATTTTGATACATCGTTTTGCGTAAATTCATTTCGTAACGAATTTATAAATTTTTTACATTCTTGGCTTATGTTCTGTAATTCATTTTCATTTATATATTTGCTGGAACTGAAGCTGGGTTCTTTGATAATATTAAATTTTCCGCGACAATTTGTTAGGGCATCTATTTCTTTTTTCAAATTTTTATCTTTCTTAATATTCTTAAGACTGTAATCACTCCCTTTACAATAAAAATTTGGTTTTAAACTTTTAATTATTTTTTCAGAGGTGAAATCATTACTTACACATACATAGTCTATACAATTAATTTCTTTAAGAAATTTTATACGATTATTAATTGTGAAAGCTGGTCTACCCGGACCTTTATTTACAAATTTATCATCAGTTGTTGAAACAACTAAAATATCTCCCAGTTTTTTTGCTGATTGAAAATAATTTATATGGCCAACATGTAGTAAATCAAAAACACCATGGCAGAGAACAATTTTTTTTCTTTTAAATTTATCTTTCAATTTTTTTAATGATTTAATGTCTATAACTTTATTTCTCAATGACATAGTTTTATTTTTTTAGTATATTCTTTAAATGTTTTGGTTAATTATATTTTCATCTTTAGCATTAAATATTCTTTATTATTTCGTTAGTCAAA
>Ga0233438_10004557_pt1 | contig 12100 bp, 11 predicted proteins | sample SI_123_September_FD_182720 | JGI IMG/M metagenome (GOLD analysis project Ga0233438, IMG submission 182720) | Seawater microbial communities from Saanich Inlet, British Columbia, Canada - SI_123_September2016_10_MG | ecosystem: Environmental > Aquatic > Marine > Inlet | place: Canada: British...
TGAGATTTATTAAGAGCCTTTTTTTTTATTCTTTTTTATCATAAAACTTATTTTACTTATTTCTTATATATATTATATTTAGTTTTTCAATTTTTTATAAAATAATACGGCGCTAATAGCTCCTAGTATTGTAGCTATTATATATATCCAAAGATTATCTATATTTCCACTTATTATAGCTGGACCTATACTTCTAGCTGGATTCATACTAGCTCCTGTTATTGGTCCTGCAAACATAGCTTCAAGCCCTACTGTAAATCCTATAGCAATGCCTGCAAAACTTTTAACAGCATATGAGTGAATAGCACTTAAACATACTATGAGCATAAGTATAAATGTTAGTATAAATTCAAGTATAAATGATTGGTATAAACTACCACTTGGCATAGTATATCCTAAATATGATACTTTAGATAAGTTATTTGGATCTATATTTTCATAAAATATTATATATAAAGTTATACTAGCTATTATTGAACCAAGTATTTGTACTATAATATAAGGAAGGACATCTTTTTTGTTAAATTCTTTTATTATATAAAAACCTATAGTAACAGCAGGATTAAAATGGGCACCACTAATATGACCAAATGCATAAATTAAAGAACTTACAGCTAATCCAAATGTTAATGCAATACCAATATTCCCTAGTTGTCCTGTTAAACTTTCAGTTATTATAGCTCCTGTTCCAGCAAATACTAATATATATGTACCAATAAATTCTGATAATAACTTTTGTTTTAGTCTAACCATCTTTATGATCTTTTAAAACATATACATAACTTTCTTCTTCAATTTCATCATATCTTTCTACAATTGTAGTTACTCTTTTAAATTCTTTACCTTCAAATTCATCTAATCTCTTCCAATGATTTATTAAGTTAGTTGAATAAAAAATATATCCGTGTATAGTATCCCCCTTAGGGTCTATTTTAATACCAGGATATCCCATACTAGCACTCCACCCTTCATCTTTTAAAAATCCTTTTATACTAGCTTTTATAAAATTACCATATATTTTTTGTAATACTCTTTCATGAGGAGCATTTGGCATTAATGTACCATATACAAATAAAGAATTTTTCACTTTTTATACTTTAAGTGACAACTCTTTTAAGATTTTAGATTTTAATTTTTCTACAGTAAATCCAAAATATTCAAATAATTCATCTGCTTTACCGCTAGCTCCAAATGTATCCATTCCAATTACAATATTAGCATATTTATAGTATTCTAGTGCTGTGCTAGCTTCAAGAGCGAATATTATAGTATTTTTATCAATGATTTTTTCTATATATTCTTTAGGCTGTTCTTGTAATAAATCATAACATGGTACAGAAACAATATTGACATTTATATTCTCTTTTTTTAATTCTTGGGCAGTTTTAAGTGCAAGTGATACTTCACTACCACTTGCCATTATTGTTATTTTAGGATTAATTGATTTTTTTAGTAAATATGCACCATTAGATACATCTCCATATATTTGATTTAAGTCTATTTTTAAAGTATCTAGTTTTTGTCTTGAGCATACAAAAGCAGATGGTGAATTTAATTTTAGAGCTATTTCCCAACATTTTATATTTTCATTAGCATCAGCTGGTCTAAATAGATAAAAGTTTGGTAAGGCTCTAAATTGTGTTAAGTGTTCTATTGGTTGATGAGTAGGTCCATCTTCTCCAACACCTATTGAATCATGTGTCCATATAAAATGATGAGGAATATTTGAAAGTGCGGCAATTCTTACAGAAGGTTTTAAATAGTCTGAAAAGACAAAAAAAGTTGCTGAAAACACTTTAAATAGTCCATATAAATTCATAGCATTTACGATACCTCCCATAGCGTGTTCTCTTATACCAAAATGAATATTTTTACCATTTGGAAAGTCTTGCATGTTTGTTAATTGAGTTTTATTTGATGGGGCTAAATCTGCACTACCACCTATGAATCCTTCGATATGTTCTGAAATTGCATTTAGTATTTGATGGTTTGAATCTCTGGTTGCTATTTTCTCTATATTAGAAAAGTTTGGATATTTTATATTGTTAAAGTCTGGATTTAATAGTTTTTCTAGTAGGTTTTTTTTATCATTTTTCTTAAGTTTTATTTTCCATTGTTTTTCATTTTCTTCACCTATAGCTTTTTTATTAAATAGCTTTTTTATATTGTCAGATATATAAAAAGATTTAACAGGATCAAAAGATGCCTCTTTTTTTGATATTTTAATCTCTTCTTCACCTAATGGAGCACCATGTGAGTGGTGACTACCTACCATATTAATAGATCCTTTTGCTATTAGAGTATTTGCTTTTATTATTGTTGGTTTATTTGAATTTTTAGCTTTTATAAATGCTTCATTTATTTCATTAAAATTGTGGCCATCTATTTCTATAGTTTCAAAATTAGATGATTCAAATCTTTTTCTAATATCTTCATCCCATGCTAGGTTAGTATTTCCTTCTATAGTTATGTTATTAGAATCATATATTAATATTAAATTGTCTAATTTTTGGTATCCAGCTAATGATATAGCTTCATATGATATTCCTTCTTGTAAGTCCCCATCACCACAAAAACAGTAAACTTTATGGTTTATTATATCTTTATCTAATATATTTTGAGCATATTTAGCAGCCATAGCAAATCCGACAGCATTAGCAATACCTTGTCCTAGAGGACCTGTTGTGATTTCTATACCTTTTGTATGTTTATATTCAGGATGACCAGGTGTTTTAGATCCTAATTGTCTAAACTGTTTTAAGTCTTCAAGTGATAAATCAAATCCCCAAAGATGTAACAATGAGTAGACTAAAGCACTAGCATGACCCCCAGAAAATACTATTCTATCTCTATTTAACCATTGAGGATTAGAAGGGTTTACGTTTATATGTGAGCTTAATATAGTTGCTATATCAGCCAATCCCATTGGAGCACCTGGATGACCACTATTAGCTTTTTGTACCATGTCTGAAGCTAAAAATCTTATTGTATTGGCTTGTTCTTGAAGTAGTTTTTCTGACATACTATTCCTATATATTGAATTACTAATAATAAATATTTAGATGTTTATTTTATAAAGTTAAATTTTAGTGATTATATCTAATGTTTGATTAAATATATTTTTAGATATTTTATTTTAATTCTATTGGGAATTTAATAAAAAACGTTGTTCCTTTTTCTATTATACTTTCACAGTAAACATTACCTTTTAAAGTATTAGTTACAATATTATATAAGATATTTAGTCCTAATCCACTACCTCCTTGTCCTCTTTTTGTAGTAAAAAATGGATCAAAAACATGTTTAAGGTTTTTTTGAGTTATTCCAGATCCATTATCATTATATTCTATAAGAACTATATTTTTATCTATTTTTGCTTTAATATTTATTACACCTTCTTGTTGTTTTGTATAGGCATGCATTAATGAATTGGTTATTAAAATTAATATAAATTGACTGTATGAGCCTGGGTATGTAGTGATAATTATATCTTTATCCATTATTAGTTTTATACTAATTTTACTATTAAGAAATAGACTGTGTGTAGAGTTAATACAATCTTTTGTATATTCGTATAAATTTATTTTAATAGCTTCATCTATATTTTGATCAACTGATATTTTTTTAAAGCTTTTTATTAAATTAGATGCTTTAACTAAATTTGTCTCTATGGATTGAGATGTTTTTAATGATTCTTTTAAATAAATATTAAATTCTTCTTCAGATATATTATCTTCTTCATATGCTTTTTTTATATCATTTGTTATATCATTTAGATGTGTTGCTGCTGTGACACCTATTCCCATGGGTGTATTTATTTCATGTGATATTCCAGAGACCATCTTACCTATTAAAGCCATTTTTTCTGATGTTATTAACTGTTCTTGAGCTAATTCTAAATTTGTAATAGTATGTTGTAGGGTTTTGTTTACTTTACTTAATTCAGATGTTCGTTGTTGTACTTTTATTTCTAAGTTTTTATTTGATTCTTGTTCTTTGTTAAATAGTTCTTTCAATGATTGTCTAGTATTTTCAAGGCTTTTTCCAAGAAGTCCTAATTCATCATTTCTTTTCCATATAAATTCTTTATCAAGATTTTTATGAGCTAGTTTATTTGATTCTTCCATTAGTTTTTTAATTGGTTTGATAACTTTTATATGAGTTATGATAAATATTATTATAAAGCTTATTAGAAATTGAATAGCCATTATTATCCAAAGGCTATTTCTTTGTTGCAGTATTTGTTTGTTTATTTTACAAGTTGAAAATCTCATTATAAGACTACCTAATTTAATATTTTTGAATAAAATATTTTCTATGATTACTACATCTTTGTCCTTAGTACAATCTGTATTATTATATTTATACTCTTTGTGAAAGTATAAAAAGGAGTGAGTATTTGCTTTACTATCCATTATATTAATTTCTATAATGTCTTTTCTGTTAAAAACTGGAGATACTAGATTTTTTGCACTATCTTTAGTAGATTCCCAAATAGATCTTTCTAAACTAGCAGATAAAGCTTTTAATACATCTTTTTGTGTTCTTATTAAATCATTTTTTAGATCATTTGCATATTTTATTTGTAAATAGTATGTATTTAGAACTATTGGTAATGCTAATCCTAAAAAAAGAGCTATTAATATTGTTGTTTTAATTTTTAGTTTTTTAAACATTTTTTATATATCCTAAAACTTATATCATATTATTAGGATAAAATGTATTTATTAGCAATGACCATTCCCACAACAATTTGATTTATTATTCATAGATATTACAAAATTATTTTCTATTTCTGATAATATAAATTTATGTTTACCACAGAACTTGTTGTTCATTTTATCTTTTGTTTGAATTGCAAATACTAAAGCATCATCTTTAGATGAGATTTTTATATTATTTGTTAAATTACTTTTTCTAAAACATCCACACTCTTTGTCTATTAAAATACTATACAATAGATTAGCCTTTATTAAGTAAATTTCTAGTAAATTATACCATATATATATATTTAATTAAGAAATGTCTTTATTATATTTTGATAAAATACATACAATTATGATAAAGGATTGTTATGAGTAATATTGGAATAATTTATGGAAGTGATACAGGTCATACAGAAGATGTTGTAAATAGATTGGCTGATGTATTAGGTACTAATAATATAGATTTAATAGAAGTATCTAATACTAGTGTAGAGCAAATATCTAGTTATGATAAATTAATTTTTGCTACTTCTACTTGGGGTGATGGTGATCTTCAATCTGATTGGGAGGATTTTGAGTCTAATTTAGATGAAGTAGATTTTTCTAATAAAACAGTGGCACTTTTAGGCCTTGGTGATCAGGAAGGTTATGAGGATACATTTTGTAATGGAATGTCACTATTATATGATAAAATTAAAGCATGTCATTTAGTAGGACAAACTTCTACGGAAGGGTATAATTTTGAAGAATCAACTTCTGTTGTTGATGGGAAGTTTTTAGGTCTTGTAATAGATGAAGACAATCAAGATGATTTAACTGACGAGAGACTAGAAAATTGGGCAGAACAGATTAAAGGTGATTTTGGTATTTAGTTTATATACTAAATTCTTTTGTTAGATATTTATATCCATATTATACACAATTTTTCTACTTTTTTTTTGTGTGGTCTTATTTGGACCATACAAATAGTTCATTATCCTTTTTTTAAGTTTATTAATAATCAAGATTTTTATAAAGCTCATATTTTTCATCAACAAAAAATATCTTTTATTGTAGTACCTTTAATGTTGATTGAATTATCAACAGGTATATATATATTATATTTATATTTGTAAAGTAATTTCTTATTTTATTTTATTAATTTACTTATAATATTTATTATATGGGCTACAACTTTTTTTATAATGGTTCCTATTCACAAGACTCTTCTATTGAATAATAGTATTAAAAATATTAAAAAACTGATATTTTTTAATTGGATTAGAACAATTAGTTGGAGTTTGAAATCTATTTTATTATTGTATTTAATTTATATTTAATGATTTTTTTATAAAATCATTGATTTAATTTATTGACGATATTCTTATTAATTGTTGTATTATATTTTTTGCTGTTTCTTCATTAAGGTTTTTTTCATAATTTGTTAGTATTTCTCTAGATAGCACATTAGCTCCCAAGTGAGAAAACATACTTCTCATAGCTTGTAATCCTTTAGCACCACCACCAGCACTGTGTGTTGCAAGAGCTACGATTTTTTCATTAAAAGCTTCTCTCCAATCTTTTGTTGCTCTTGAACTCCATGCTATTGCATTATTTAACACAGATGGCATAACACCATTATATTCAGGAGCTACTACTATAAAAGCTTTATATTCTAGTATTGTCGAAGCTAAATTAATAGCATTTTTTGGAATTCCATTTTCTTCTTCTTTGGTTGAATATAGTGGTAGGTTTAGATCTACTAAATTTATTAATTGTACATCACTATTATTTTGTTGTATTATCTCTTCTAATTTTATACCTAGTTTTTGATTATTATTACAACTTGCTACTAATATACATATTTTTGACATTTATAAGTTCCTTTAATATATTCAAACTACATTCTAACAAACTAAAGCTTTTATAGTCTTAAAGACTCTTTTTAAGGATATTCTCATATTTTAACTTGAGTTGTAGTATAATTGCAACAATTTAATTTGATAATTAAATTTAAAGGAAGATTTTGAGAGATATTAGAAATATTGCTGTAATAGCACATGTTGACCATGGTAAAACTACACTTGTAGATGAGTTATTAAAACAGTCAGGAACATTTACATCACATCAAGCAATAGATGAAAGAGTAATGGATAGTAATGATATAGAAAAAGAGAGAGGAATTACTATTTTATCTAAAAACACAGCTATTGATTATGAGAAAATTAGAATCAATATAATAGATACACCAGGACATGCTGATTTTGGAGGTGAGGTTGAGAGAGTCTTAAAGATGGTTGATAGTGTATTATTGTTAGTTGATGCACAAGAGGGTGTTATGCCTCAAACTAAATTTGTAGTAAAAAAGGCTTTACAATTAGGACATAGACCTATTTTAGTAGTTAATAAAATAGATAAAGTAGGTAGTCAACCAGATAGAGTTGTCGATGAGGTTTTTGATCTTTTTGATCAAATGGGAGCTAATGAAAACCAGCTAGAATTTCCTATAGTATATGCTGCTGCAAGAAATGGTTATGCTAAATATTTTATGGAAGATGAAGATAAAAACTTAGAACCACTTTTTCAAACTATTTTAAAAGAGGTTCCAAAACCTCAAGGTAGTGATGAAAATGGTTTACAATTACAAGTATTTACACTTGATTATGATAATTTTATAGGTAAAATTGGTATTTCTAGAATTTTCAATGGTACTATTAGTATGGGTGAAACGGTAACATTAGTAAAAGCAGATGGCCAAAAAATGAAAGGTAGAGTTACGAAATTAATAGGTTTTAAAGGTGTAGATAGATTTGATATAGCTAAAGCTGGTACGGGAGATATAGTAGCTGTCGCTGGATTTGAGACTATTGATGTAGGAGATTCTTTATGTGATCCTAATAATCCAATACCTTTAGAAGCTATGCATATTGAAGAGCCTACATTATCTATTACTTTTGCAGTTAATGATTCTCCATTAGCAGGTACAGAAGGAAAGTTTGTTACTTCTAATAAGATTGATGAGAGATTATCAAGTGAGATGAATACTAATATTGCTATGAATTATGAACAAATTGGTGAAGGAAAGTTTAAGGTAAATGGAAGAGGAGAACTTCAAATTAGTATATTAGCTGAAAATATGAGAAGAGAAGGGTTTGAATTTAGTATTAGTAGACCAGAAGTTATTATAAAAGAAGTAGATGGTAAAAAATTAGAACCTTTTGAACATTTAGTTATTGATACCCCAGATGAATATAGTGGTACTCTTATAGAAAAACTTGGTAAAAGAAAAGCTAATATGACAAATATGGTACCAATGGGTAGTGGATATACAAGGCTAGAGTTTGAAATACCAGCAAGAGGATTAATAGGTATTAGAACAGAGTTTTTAACAGATACTAAAGGTGAAGGAGTTATGAATCATTCATTTTTAGAGTTTAGAGAATATTCTGGTATTGTTGAGTCTAGAAAAAATGGTGCTTTAGTATCTATGGAAAACGGTGAGGCTATAGGTTATTCTATATTTTCTTTACAAGACAGAGGAAGTATGTATATAAAACCACAAGATAAAGTATATTCAGGTATGGTTGTTGGAGAGCATTCTAAATCTAATGATTTAGATGTAAATCCCACAAAAGCTAAACAACAGTCAAATGTTAGAAGTTCAGGTGCAGATGAAGCTATAAAATTAGTACCACCACGAGTAATGTCTTTAGAAAATGCTTTAGAATGGATAGAAGATGATGAATTAGTTGAAGTTACTCCTATATCTATTAGAGTTAGAAAAAAAGAGTTAGATGCAAATCTACGAAAAAGAATAGCTAAAAAGACTAAATTTAATTAAATTTAGCTTTGTGTTATTTGTTATGTAAATATATTTCTTTAAAAAAAGTTCTAGTAGTTTACATATATTTTTCAAGTACGCTTGGTATATTAAATGTTCCATCTTCATTTTGATAGTTTTCTATTATAGTAGCAGTATTAACTTTAGGTATTCAATATTTTTTATCTAAAGATAGAAAGAAAAATTATGAGAATGCTGTAAAAAAAGTTATAAAAGATTTAGCAGAAGATGAAGGATTAAGAAAAGAGTTAATTCAAATTATTTTACAAGACCCATCATTTCAAGAACGGTTTAATGCCTTAGTAGATATTAGTGTTAATGATAAGATGGATATCACGGTTCAGAATAATATGCCTGATTTAACATTTTTTAAAGGATTAGATAATGGAAAATAAATTATTAAAATATACGAAAAAAACACCAAATGAGATTTTAAATATGCTCAATTTAAAAGAACCACCTTTTAATCCTTTTGATATAGCTAATAAAATGGGTATTAATGTGCTAGAAAATATAGATTGGGATAAAATGGGGCATGATGGTGAGATATATTTGGATAGTCATAATAATCCAGAAATATGGATAAATCCTACTTTACCACCATCTCGTAAAAATTTTACTTTAGCACATGAATTAGGTCATTTAGTTAATGATGTATTGCCTAATTTAGATAAATTTAAAGACCCTATTTATGATGATTATTCAACATTAAAAAGAAATGGAGATAGAAATCCTAAAGAGTTTATTGCAAATAGATTTGCCTCAATGTTATTAATGCCAAAAGATATTTTACAAACCAAAGGTCAAGAGATTATTAATAAATATATCAGTGATAAGCCTAATGAAAAGATGAAATTGGATGTTTTTCTTAAAGTTGTATCTTCTAAGTTTGAAGTTTCAAAAGATGCTTTAAGGTATAGATTGATTAATATAGGAGCTATTAAAGAGTAATCACTATTATTTATAGTATTTTACATATATTTTTCAAGTACATTTGGTATATTAAATGTTCCATCTTCATTTTGATAGTTCTCCATTATAGCTAATAGTGTTCTTCCTACTGCTAGGCTTGATCCATTTAGTGTGTGTGTGAATATATTTTTATTGTTATTTTTATATCTTATTTTTGCACGTCTACTTTGGAAATCTTTTGTATTGGATATAGATGATATTTCTCGATATTGGTTTTGTCCTGGTAACCATACTTCAAGGTCTATTGTATAAGAGGCACTAAAGCCTAAATCACCACTACATAATAGTACTTTTCTATGAGCTAATCCTAATGATGATAATAGATCACTAGCACATGATACCATTTTATCAAATACATTTTGTGATTGAGACTCTTTTGTTATTGCTACTAATTCTACTTTATCAAATTGATGTTGTCTGATTAATCCTCTAGTATCTTTAGATGCACTACCTGCTTCTTTTCTAAAACATGGTGTATATGATGCCATAAGTAGGGGTAACTCTTTTTCATTTAATATTTCATTATTAAATAAATTTGTAAGATTAACTTCAGCTGTTGGTATTAAGTATAGATCTTCATTTTCTATTTTAAATAGATCATCTTCAAATTTTGGTAATTGTCCTGTACCTATTAGTGTATTACTATTTGCCATTAGAGGTAGACTCCACTCTTGAAAACCTCTTTTTGTATTGAAATCTAACATATAATTTATTAAAGCTCTATTTAGTTTTGCTGTTTTATTTTTAAGGGCACTAAATCTTGATTTTGATAGTTTTACACCTCTTATAAAATCAATATTATTATCTTTAATATCCCAATGTTCTTTTACATTAAAATTAAAAGAGGGTTTTTCTCCTATATATTCTATTATTTTATTTTCAGACTCATCTAAACCATCTGGAACAGTTTCATCACATAAATTAGGGATAGTTAATATTATATTGTTTATTTCTTCTTCTTTTATTTTTACTTCATTTTCTAGATTTTGTTTTTGTTCTTTTATATTATTTATATCTTCTTGAAGTGCTTTTATATCAAGGTTTTCTTTTTTATATCTTCCAAATTCATTTGATAATTTTTTCTGTTTTGATATTATATTTTCTAATTCTTGACGTTTTTGTTTTGTATTTAATATAAGACTTTTTATATTAGCTAATAGTTGTATATCAACATTTTTCTTTTTAAGATTATTTGAAATATTTTCAAAGTCTTTTTGTAGTAGTTTTATATCTATCATTTTAATATCTTTTTATAATAATTTTTCATATTGTAGCTAATAGTAAATAAAAAATCTAATTATGATTTTTGATTTGGTATAATTTTAGGCTATAAAGCTATATTGAGACTATTAGGAATTATTATGAATAGAATATTATCAGGAATACAACCATCAGGATCTATACATATAGGTAATTATTTTGGAATGATAGATAAAATGGTAAAATCTATGAATGATGGAGAATTATTTGCATTTATAGCTTCATATCATGCTATGACATCAGTAAAGAATAAAGAGCTTTTAGAAAAAAATATTTTTAATACAGCCATAGATTTTTTATCTTTAGGACTAGAGCCTAATAAATGTACATTTTGGATACAACATCATGTAAAAGAGGTGTTGGAGCTTTACTGGATATTATCAAATCATACACCACTTAGTTTATGTCAAAGAGGACATAGTTATAAAGATAAGACTTCTAAAGGTATTATGGCTAATCATGGGTTATTTTCTTATCCTATATTAATGGCTGCTGATATTTTACTTTATGATGCTATTAAAATACCTATTGGAAAAGATCAAATACAACACATTGAGATGACTAGAGATATAGCAAAATCTTTCAATGAATATTATAAAACAGATATTTTTAAATTACCAGTAGGTGTTTTAGATGAGAGTGTTCATACTATAATAGGTACTAATGGAGCTAAAATGTCAAAATCTTATAATAATACAATAGATGTATTTAGTAGTAAGAAACTATTAAAAAAACAAGTTATGAAGATAACTACAGACTCAAAGGGGCTGAATGATATTAAAGATTATACTACTTGTAATATTTATAGTTTATGTAAACTTTTTATGAATGAAGATGAATTAGAACAGTTACAAATTAGATATCAAACAGCTGGCAATGGATATGGTCATTTTAAATTGGATTTAATGGATAAAATATATGAATATTTCACTCCATATAGACAAAAACGAGCAGAGTATTTATCAAATCCTAAAATAGTACAAGAGATACTAGAAAGTGGTAGAAAAAAAGCTTCATTAATAGCTTCCTTAAAAATAGAATCTATTAGGAGTATTGTAGGGCTTGATTAATTTATACTAATTTTTATAATATTATATTTTTTATAATATAAAATATAACACTTATATGTTATATTAACATTCCTAAAATCATAATTTAGGATTAAAAATGAACATAAAAAATATATTATTATCACTAATATCTATTCAAAGCAGTTAGAAAATAACTATAAATATAATATAAATGAAGAATGTAGTATATGTGACATAGATTGTAGTATAAGTTTAGATGAATTAGAGTTAAATGAAAAAAAAGAAGAAGAATATAAAAAAATAGCTCATAA
>Ga0233438_10004562_pt1 | contig 12095 bp, 10 predicted proteins | sample SI_123_September_FD_182720 | JGI IMG/M metagenome (GOLD analysis project Ga0233438, IMG submission 182720) | Seawater microbial communities from Saanich Inlet, British Columbia, Canada - SI_123_September2016_10_MG | ecosystem: Environmental > Aquatic > Marine > Inlet | place: Canada: British...
TCAGTATATTGAGAATTGATGATGTTTTGTGGGCTCAAATGGATGCCCAAGTCCCTGATGAAGTCCAAGAACAACTTCAAGGATTTGGAGCCGAATGAGGATACGCTCAAGAACGGCCTTCGGACTGGGTAAAACATGTCCGAGGCACCTGGCACCATGATGGCTTGGACTAAAGTCCATGATACAGAGGATGGATTCGAATTAATCGAACACCCAGTTCCATCTCCTGCTCCAGGGGAAGTGCTAGTGAAAACAGCATCTACAAGTATTTGCGGTACTGATTTACACATCTGGTTGTGGGATGAATGGAGCAGGGATGAAGTCCCTCTTGGAACAATTACCGGGCATGAAACCTGTGGTGAAGTTGTAGCTTTGGGCGAAGGGGTTTCCAGCCACAAAATTGGGGATCAAGTTGCAATCGAGTGCCACCTCGCATGCTGGAATTGTCCAAGGTGTGACGAAGGAAATGCTCACATTTGCGAAAACGGCTCAATATTTGGAGTCCATGACAATGGGGCTTTTGCACCTTATTTCACGATCCCTGCAACCAATGCTAGGCATACCCCTGACGGTTTAGATTCAGTTCATGGATCGATACAAGACCCGTTAGGCAATGCAATCCACACCCTTACAGGCGGGCCGGTTGAAGGCGCTACAATTGCAATTCATGGATTGGGCCCAATCGGTCTCTTTGCAGTTAATGCCGCTAAGGCTATGGGTGCATCGAAAGTAATTGCAATAGATTGGGACAACAAGTATCGCATGGGACTTGCTGAAAAATTAGGCGCTGACTTAGTCCTCGGTAAAGGTGACAACATCATTGAAACTATACTTTCAGAAACCGATGGCAGGGGAGTTGACAACACATGCGAGTTTTCAGGCTCTCCAGTTGCATTGGCCAATGCCATCCGTTCAACTAGAATGGGTGGTTACCTAAACGTACTTTCAGTGTACGGGAATTCGACTCCAGAAGTTCCAATGAACGATTTAGTCTTCAGATATTTACATCTCAAAGGAATAAACGGCAGGAAAATGTGGTCGACTTGGGATACAATGCATGATTTATTGTCGTCGGGTGCGATAGATGTAGATTCAATCGTAACCCACAGATTAGGCATTTCTGAGTTCCAAAAAGGTATGGAACTTACTCGCAGCGGCCTTTGCGGGAAAGTAGTTTTAGACTTCTAAGCACCATATTAGTGCGTTTTGAAAGCAACCCAATGTTGAAAGGGGAGGCGCGACGGCCTTAAAGCCCGTTGAAGGACATGAAATATGTTGTCGTCTCGGGAGGGGTCCTCAGCGGACTGGGCAAAGGAGTTACTGCTTCTAGCATCGGTGTTCTTCTCAAGAGTGCAGGACTGCGAGTCACTGCCGTAAAAATCGACCCTTACCTGAATAGTGACGCAGGTACAATGTCGCCATTTGAACACGGCGAAGTGTTTGTTTTGGATGATGGCGGCGAGGCAGATCTTGATTTGGGGAACTATGAAAGGTTCTGCGATATCAATCTTTATCGCGACAATAACATCACCACTGGCAAGATTTACTCAGAAGTTATCGAAGCAGAACGACGTGGCGATTATTTGGGTAAGACAGTACAAGTTATTCCCCATGTCACAGATTCAGTTCAAGACTGGATAGAGAGGGTTTCTTCAGTGCCAGTTGACGGCTCTGGAGAGAAGCCAGACGCATGCGTAATCGAATTGGGGGGAACTGTCGGTGATATCGAGAGTGCACCATTTATTGAAGCGCTGCGACAATTCCAATTCAGGGTTGGAAGAGAAAATATCTGCTTCGTGCATGTTTCTTTAGTTCCAGTTATGGGGCCTGTCGGCGAACAGAAAACCAAGCCTACACAACACACAGTCAAGGAATTGAGAGGCTTAGGAATCACCCCGGATGTATTGGTTTGCCGTGCTGAGGTTCCACTTGCTCAAGATACAAGAGAGAAGTTAGCAGCATTCTGCCATGTCTCACCTAATGCAGTGATGAGCGCACATGACGTATCCAACATCTATCGCGTCCCTCTACTTCTTCGCGACCAAGGCATTTGCGAAGCATTAGAAATTGATTGTAATGCTACAGACCTAATGCTGAGATGGGAAGCAATGGCTGATCGTGTCGACAACCTCGGAGAAGATATTCACATTGCAATGGTCGGAAAGTACACTGGATTAACTGATTCGTACCTTTCTGTAATCAAGAGTTTGCAACATGCTTCATTTGCAGTAAATCGTAAGTTAGTTATCGACTGGATCGAAGCTAGCAATTTAGATGATGAGAGTCATTCAGATTGGGACGTTCTCAAATCAGCAGACGGTATTCTGGTACCAGGTGGATTTGGTGATCGTGGAATTGAAGGTAAGATTCTTGCAGCAAATTACGCCAGAGTTAACAATGTTCCATATCTTGGAATCTGTCTTGGATTACAAGTTGCAACAATAGAGTTCTGCAGGAATGTCTTGGGGATGGAAGGTGCAAACTCTACAGAGTTCGATGAAAATACTCCTAACCCAGCAGTTGTTTTCATGCCTGAGATTTCTAAGACTCATCTTGGCGGAACTATGCGCCTTGGTAGCAGACCAACAATTTTCCAAGTCGAAGATTGTATGACTCGCAGACTTTACGGTGGTCATGCACAAGTCGATGAAAGACATCGGCACAGATACGAAGTAAACCCTGATTTGATTTCAAAGATTGAATCTGAAGGGCTAGTGTACGTAGGTAAAGATGAGACTGGACAAAGATGTGAAATCTTTGAATTGGAAGGACACCCATACTATGTTGGAGTCCAATACCATCCAGAATTCAAGAGCAGACCAGAAAAACCAAGCCCTCCATTCCTCGGGTTATTGAAGGCTGCAGCAGGCGAAAAAATCTGAAGCCCTTTGTTGGTTTCCATTTGCCGGGCTAAACTTTATCCTCGATGTTAGTACAGTAGTGTCATGGTTACAACGCCTTGTCCACATTGTAATCAGAAAATTGAATTCGACGCAACAATGCCAGGCACGTATGAATGTCCTTATTGCGGTAAACAATTCAGATTGGGTAAAAGGACAAAACCCAATCCTATCGGCAATACTACGAAACCAAAAAAAGTGGTTCAACAATCCAAACGAAGTGTAGGTGAAAATATTGTTTTGGGGCTGTCGCTGCCAATTGGTATCATTTGTATGATAATCAGTATTATCCTGTTATTCAGTGGTTTATTTGGTGGCGACTCAGACGCCCTGTTCTTTTTCTTTTTGCCCTTCTTTTTAGGAGCATATCTCCTTCTGTATTCCTACAAGATAACTTCAAAATCAGAGGGCAATCAAACCGCTACTTTATTGATGGGAGGGGAAGAGGTCACTATACAAATACAATCTCACAATAATCATGCAGTGGATGGTGCCCTGAAAGCACTAGGTATCGGAGTCGTAGTTTCATTAATGATTACGGTTATTGGATTAATTTTGTTAGTAATTTTCGCTTACTACTTTTTGATGATGTTCTTCACATTCCTAGGCGGAGCTGGCGGCGGAGGATGGTAGTGATTCGTATTGATACGAATAACGCTATGATTCATTAGCCTCTACATCTCCAAGAATCACAAGAATCCCGGATTTTTATTATAAGTGCGGTGTTGATTCCGTAATTTAGTGAGCGGCATGATGAACCAATTGATGATGTTATTTTACTCGATGCTTGAAACCCTTTCAATAAGTGATTCAAATCCAATCATGGAGATATTATTTGCTTTAATGTACTTAGTTGTGGGAATGCCAATACTAGTTGCAGTACTTGTTATCAGAGTTGTACTGATTCTTCTAGGTTGGGATCCAGTGCCTGTGCCTTGGATTTGAGCACTAACGGTTGAGGCTTTTTGAAGCGAGTTACTCAATCTGAGGCAACCCGTATCACTCTAGTTGTGCGGTATCCCTGTAACATTTTCAGATATTTTCGTTCTCGTATCTCTTCATCAAGAGATTCATCTCCAGTGTCGATACGTACTTCATTCAATCCAAGTAATTTAGCAGGCGTTGCAATACCCAGAAGGTTTTGAATTCCAATTTCTCTAAGCACTGTAGGTGATAATTGCAGGTTTCCTCTACCAATAAGGAAACCTTGGCCTCCCATCGGAGAAAGAAGTAGCAAAATAGCTCCACTGTGGGAACGGATATGTTCGAGAATTCCTTGTTCATTCAAATCCTGATACATTTTGCCATTGTGTTGAATGTCAATTCCAAGTAAAGTGGATTCAAACCCTAATTCTTTACACATCTGTCTTAGAGTGCCTCCACTCCCCCATACAATCATCAAATCGGAGTCATCTTCTACCAGACTATCGATATGCATGGCCATAGCTTCCAGAGTTTCACTCTCGCTCTCGCGCTGAACCTGTTCTTTGGCCCCTTGCATCCATCTTGGACTTGCAGGAGTAAATGCTTCACCATACATTCTAACCTTCCATTCTCCTTTTTGGTAAACTTCTTCATCCAGATCCATTACTTCTGTTCTAGCTACCATCAAATCTCCAGTAATGAATGACCAAACAACTTCAGCAGCAGCCTTTGGAGTAGTTGCAAAGCAACCACTATGCATCTTTACGCCACCTGGAACTCCAACGATCGGTATTTGTCGGTCGCCCATGGCTTCAACAATATCTCTAGTTGTTCCGTCACCTCCGGCATAAAGAAACAAATCAGGTTCGTGAGAATTAATGAATTCTGCAGTGGAATTTGCGTCGGTGGTTTCTGGCGTCTTACCTGTTGAAGTGTAATCACCTGGTATCCAGTCTCCGCCCATTCTGCCTTCCCATGCGATGATTTCAATCGGTTGCCTTGCCAAATCTGCAAGCCTTTGCAGACATAACATCATCCTTGGGCCAGCACGGTCTTCAGCACCGGCGGCTCTAGCCTCTGCAGCGCGCCCATCACTTCCTTTGAAACCCAAACGACCTCCTAGGCCGGCATCAGGGTTGACTATTACGGCTAGGCGCATATATCGGGCCAGATGCTCACGATACATCAAACCGATTATTTATCCGTAGCAACAACGGATGCACATGGAGAAGCGAGCGGACGATTCGAGTTTCGAGAATGCTTGGGACAATCAGTTCAATGAGGAGAATAAAGAAAAGGCTCCCGTGGAGAAGAAAGAAGTAAAGATCCACGACAAACCATCTTTTCGTGGACAGAGAGATGTTGAAGATAATCGTAGCGAGATAAAAATGGCCACCAAACAGGTTACTGCGCCAGAAAAGAAGCATGTCGAAGTGCTTGCAGAACCTACTTCGAAAGAAGGAGATGACTTCGATGTCGCATGGTAGTCGCCTTCTCAATATATACGAAAAGAAGGCCATCTAACACGATTTATCTATCGCCAAGGTGAAGTGTAGTAGCGCCCCCGTAGGGGGCGGAGGCACACACATGTCCATGATTTCTGTTACCTTGCCAGACGGTTCAGTCCACGAATACGCATCTGGAATAACGGCTGGTGAAATTGTAATTGACATTGAAGGGCGAAAGCATGACTGCGTCGCTGCTAACGTGGATGGGATGCAGAAAGATTTCTCATCTGTCTTGGACAAGGATTGCTCTGTTGAAGGCATCTCTGGGTTCACTGATGACGGGATTCACATCCTTCGACATAGCGCCGCTCACCTCCTGGCTCAAGCCATAACCTCAATTTACCCAGATGCAAAACCAACTATTGGTCCAGCAATTGACAGAGGTTTCTATTACGACTTTGCTGATTTACCAGATTTTGGCGAATCTGATTTGAAAGTTGTACAGAAAAAGATGCATGAGATAGCAAGACGAAACCACACGGTTGAACGAGTTGAGTGCAGTGAATCAGAATTGAGTGAGATGTTCGCAAGTAATCCATACAAGATGGAAATAATCAATGATAAACTGGAAGATGGAGCAGGTTCCACAATTTATCGACAAGGTGAATGGTACGACTTATGTCTTGGCCCACACGTTCACTCTACCTCTAAACTGATGCATGTTAGACTTACTTCAGTATCATCTGCATTTTGGAGAGGCGACCAGAGTAGAGAGCAATTGACTCGAATCTATGGAATCGTCGAACCTACCAAAGAGTCACTCAAATCCACAATGTCTGCAATTGAAGAGGCTAAGAAAAGAGATCATAGGAAGCTAGGAAAAGACCTCCAACTGTTTCACGTTGACGAAGATGTTGGCCAAGGACTGATTCTATGGACCCCTCGTGGTGCAACGGTGAGGACTTGTCTCCAGAACTTTATTTCGGAGCATTTGACACGACAAGGGTATCATCAAGTCTACACTCCGCATATCGGCAAGTTGGACCTATACCGTACCAGTGGTCACTTCCCTTACTATCAGGACTCACAATATCCTCCTTTAGTTGAAAAAGACATGATGGCAAAATTAGCAAGCGAAGGATGTTCATGTGGAGAATTATCCAACATGATGGCAGCGGGAGAAATTGAAGGGTATATGCTGAAGCCGATGAACTGCCCTCATCACATCAAGATATATTCATCCCAAGCAAGATCATATCGGGATTTACCTTTACGACTAGCAGAATTCGGTACAGTGTATCGTTGGGAACAATCAGGGGAAATTTCTGGAATGACGAGAGTTAGAGGTTTCACTCAAGACGATGCACACCTATTCGTGACAGAAGAACAAATCGCAGAAGAAGTTCAGGGATGTATTGAACTGGTTGAAATTATTTTCAAAGCCCTAGGTATGACTGACTATCGTGTCAGAGTCGGCTTGAGAGACCCCGACTCTACAAAGTATGTCGGTGAAAGCGAAAAGTGGGACCGAGCAGAAGAAGCGTGTAGAAGTGCTGCTAACAGCCTCGATGTCAAGTGGTCAGAAGAACCAGGAGAAGCAGCATTTTATGGACCTAAAATCGATTTCGTAGTCAAAGATGTAATTGGTAGAGAATGGCAATTGGGAACAGTTCAAGTTGACTATAATCTGCCAGAGAGATTCGAATTAGAATACAAAGGAAGCGATGGAGAAATGCATCGTCCTGTAATGATTCATCGCGCCCCATTCGGTTCCATGGAGAGGTTTTGTGGAGTTCTGATTGAACACTTTGCAGGTAAATTCCCTACATGGCTTGCACCTACGCAGATCCATGTTCTAACAATTTCAGAGAAACAGGTTGAATATGGGCGTAAGGTAACTGCTAGAATGAAAGATGCAGGGATTAGAGTAGAACTCGATGATGGGGACGATACCATCGGCAAGAAAATAAGAATGCGAAGAAAATTCCAACCAGCCTACATGCTGATTTTGGGAGATGATGAAGTTGACAATAATTCAGTTTCGATACGTGCACGAAATGGCGACCAAAGAGCAGGAGTCGATTTCGAGGCATTCCTTTCTGAATTAGTCGAAGAAATCGAATCTAAGAATCCGTCTCCATCGTTAGTGCCACCACAAAATGAGTGAGGCTAAAAAATGGGAATAACGCTTGTAAGTGAATTTGATGCGATGGCTTTGATAGCCATATTAGTATCAGCTTTCTTTGCTTATTTGTTTCAAGAATACTTGATTCCAAGAGGCCTCTCTGGCTTACAAGTGGCATTCCCAACGGGGCCTAAAAGATACGAAGTGCATACAGTAACCGCTGACAGATTTGAAGCAAGGGAATTACTGAAAGCACCGGGGATGCGTAATGGCCTAACGGTTTACATCATGGCTTTGACAGGTGCAATTTTGCTTGCAGTAGAATGGTTGTTCTATCAATTAGGATGGACAGAAGGAGTACATATGATATCATTAGCGATGGCTCTAGTTCTGATTATTTTTCCTGCAATGATTTCAACAGGAGTGTCAATGAGTACGCAAATTATTACTCGTGTTGGAGGTAAGAGGGCGACATTGCAAGAAGCTAGCACCTTCAGAAACGGAGTAGGAGTTACAATCACCATTCTTTGGTTCACTGCATTGGTTATGATTTGGTATATTATGGGGCTTGCAGAGATTGGCTTGGACCGTAAACTTGCATTGATTGGTTGCTTAGCATTCGCACCAGGATTCGTTGCATATGGTCGAGTTATGGGCTCTTCATGGATTGCTCTAGCCGAATCCAGCAAACTATTGTCTAAGGGTGAACCTTCAGCGTTCTATCCACATAAGCCAAGAGCCAGGAAACAATTCATCTCAACCCTAGTTCGCCTTAACACAGCAGCAATGCCTTATATCGCATTCAATACATTGGCATCACTTGTATTGCTGGCAGTAGATCCTTCAATGTTCGAACACACCCAAAGAGTCTACGATCTACCGGAGTACAGGCCTCAAAATTCGATAATGGAGGAAGGAGGCATTATTGGATTCTATGCTATCGAATTATTTTCACACATCTCTGAAGCCGGGATTCGAGTTCCTTTGGTGACAATAGTCCTACTATTCCTGCTGTTGAACGTTGCAATCGTCGGTTTCCTTTTCGTCTATGAAGTTGCTAGAATCCTGTTCTTGGATGTTGCAGATGTGTCGGGTAAAGGAGGGATTAGGCTTGCAGATTCTAGGCTATTGCGAAGTGAAAGGTCGCAACAAGCGAATGTATTGAATTTCTGCTTTACTGGATTTGCTGGCCAGTCTATGTTGTTACTAGCGCTTGCTATGTTGACATTCTGGGATTCGCAATATCTACCGCAAGGTGCGGAATGTGGTAGTTGGCAAGATTCAGTATGCCAAGTCATACGCAAAGATGCATTGGAAGAAATGACTTGGATGTTAGCATCTGGTGGACAAATCGTTTTCCTAGGTATTTGGACTCTTTCCCGAAGAACCGGTCAGAGACTGGAAGACATATCATTCGATGCTGAGGCTAACGAAAACCGAATACAATTAGAAGCAATTGAAGGAATGATTTACCGTAAAGGTGAAGCATTTACAGATCTAATTGCACAAGATGAATGGTCAAAAGCGATAGCCAAAATGGAATTACTTTACGAAGACCATGGCGAAGAAAGCATCGAGGGTTTATCTCTTGTACGGCGTACTGAAGCGAGTATGGAACTTTTGATGGGAATAGGCAGATGGGACCAAGCTGAGCAGGTAAGCCTCTCTTTCCTTGCTTTAAGGGCAGGTAGAACTGCTGAGATTGCAAGAATGATATTAGCGGCCTCATCATTGGCTCAGAGAGACATCAATGAAGCCTCACCTCGTCTCGATTATCTAGGGGAAGAAGATATTGAAGCAGCTAGGCTAAAATGGATAGCATGCATACTAGATCCTACTCAGAAACTTTCCAGTCAGGCTCGAATGATGTTACGGCTTGATCCAATTACTAAGCAAAACATTGACCTCATTGAGCGATACTCTGAAGGGGTCCCTGCTGGTAAAATACCATGGAAATACAAGCCGGCCTCCAAATTACATATCCTTGGGGAAATTGCCAGATACAGACTTTGGTCTCAATCAGATATTGCTTTGGATAAACTAGAGTCTTGGGCGAAAAAGAATGATATCGATATGTTTGAATGGCCTCACGGGCAAACTGCAAGAGCGCTTCTATACTTGGATAGAGGAATGAAAGCCAGCGCTCTAAATATAGTTGAAAAAACTATGAAAATCCATCCAAGGCACCCGCATCTCAGAAGGCTTGCCATCCATTTGGCAACTCAAGGGAAAATGAATATGCCCGAATTAGAAAAGACAGGTCTAATTTGGGCTGATACCATGGATGGTAAGTGGGAAGAGAAGTGGCCTCAATCCCACAATGTTGTGGCCCCGCCTGTGATCAATGTCGCAGCAATGAAGTTGCATTCTTGGAATGCCAATGCATGGACTGCTCGTAAGGATATGGACTCATTAGTATCTGGCAGGAATAGTTGGAAGAAATTAGATTGGTCTAACACTCCTTTGGCAAATCATCTGATAATGACAGGATTGATTGCTACTGTAAGCGGTGTGCCAATCGATCTTGGAATGCCTGGATGGATAAACATCAAGGCTTGTAGGAAAGCCAAATTACTCGATTTGGCTTCAAAGTAAATTGTCCAATAGGCCTTCGAGATCTTGGGTCTTTCCACAATACCTGCAGCGAAGTTCTAGTGGGTCACGGCTGGTAACCACCAATCTATGAGGTAGAGGTTCCCTGTGATTAGTCGTAATACAGTTAGAGAAAGTGCATCTTGCGACATTAACAACTTCTTCAGTCAAATTGATTTCTAACTTTTCTGCAACAGAATAGGCGCGGATAATGGCTACAGATGCATCAGAAGCAACCAATGCTAGCCTGTCTAGTTCATTCTGGGTCAGTTCCCTGTCTTCGACTTTGATTATGTCTTTAGCTCCCATCTTCTTTGATGGTACATTCATTACTAGTGATACAGGGTTAGACATGTAACCTTCGATTCCAAGCATTTTCAGAACAGAAAGGGCCTCTCCCGCAGGTATGTGATCGATTACAGTACCATTCTTGATTGCAGTAACTCTGCGCATATTTGCTTCTTGACTCATAGAACCCCTCCTGCAGAATTTACATCTTCGGGAATCTTGACATCTAGAAGCCAGCACATTAGTGCCATTCTAGCAACTACTCCATTGAAGGCTTGTTCGAAATAGCACGCATGTCTAGTTGAATCAACAGATGGATGAATCTCATTTACACGCGGCAATGGATGCATAATAATCATCTCAGCCTTGGCTCCATCAAGATCTCTAGCATGTAACTTGTAAGCGCCTGCGACCTTTGCGTATTCCTCTTCGTCAGGGAATCTTTCCTTCTGGATACGAGTCATGTAAATTACATCGGCACCATTAATCTGGTCAAGTAAGTTGTCAGTTTCAACAACTTCTGCTCCATGTTCTTTGAGGTCAGCAACAATCTCTTCTGGCATTTTTAGGCTGTCTGGTGATGCAAAAGTCACATTGCATCCAAATCTAACCAATGCATGAGAAAGAGAATGTACGGTTCGCCCATATCTTAAATCCCCTGCAAGTACAACATTTAGTCCTTCAAGAGTGCCATGTGCTTGACGTATCGTAAACAAATCTAGCATAGTTTGTGTAGGGTGGTGTCCGGCTCCGTCGCCACCATTCATAATTGGCACTCTTGCGCTATCACACGCATATTGTGCAGCTCCCTGCCTAGGGTGCCTCATTGCAATAATATCGGTATATCCATCAACCATTTGGATTGTATCAAAGAGGGTTTCTCCTTTGACCACAGAAGAAGTTTTTACATCTCCAAGGTTAACCACATCTCCTCCTAAACGTTTCATTGCAGTCTCAAAAGACATTCGTGTTCGCGTTGATGGTTCAAAGAACAGGTTCCCTAATATGCGCCCTTGCAATAGCGGGAGATACAACTCTCCGCGTGCTACAGGGAGCAATTTTTCAGCGTCGTCAAGGAGAGAAATAATCTCCTCATTTGTCAGGTCGTCCATGGTTATGAGTCCGGGCATAATGCTCCCCTTCCAAACGAGTTGTGCCTAAGCCGACCTTGAACATATGGGCGCGAGAATCCGTTTGCTTGATGTGGTATGAGCGCCTCCTTTGGGTCATGCGCAGGGTTTTGCTACTGATTCTCCTCCTTCTGATTCCGTCTGCGTGGGCCGAAGAAGGAGACTCTTGGACAGTAGAGGTTGAAGATCCTCTTGGCAATCCTATAGCGGATTGTGAAATCACTCTAACCGAGCCCTGGACTGGCGCCGTTCTATCGGAACCATCCGGTGCGATGTATCAGCCTAGTGCTACATGCGATGGGTATGTCGTGATGTGGCACCCACCAATCGCATCATCACAGACGACAGTCGTACTGGAGGCCTACCCTTTAATCGAGGATTTATTTACAGTTCATGGCGCTCATACAATTCAGGTACTGGGTAGTACTTGGGAATCATCGGTTAGTAATGGTTCAGTGGATGCTCCGAATGGTATACCTGTATTGGTTATTGGTGACGGTGGTAGCGTAGTAAGAACAGGCCAATCCATCATAGATATTCCAAATGAAACTACTACTTACAATCTTGAAGGTAATTTCACCAATGAAGTCTCAATATCTGCATTCCATACGGGTTCTGGTAAATCTGTGACTTGGGTTGACAATAACTTGACCCTTGGAGAGTTTGGTGGGGGATGGGCCGCTAGAGT
>Ga0233438_10004565_pt1 | contig 12088 bp, 6 predicted proteins | sample SI_123_September_FD_182720 | JGI IMG/M metagenome (GOLD analysis project Ga0233438, IMG submission 182720) | Seawater microbial communities from Saanich Inlet, British Columbia, Canada - SI_123_September2016_10_MG | ecosystem: Environmental > Aquatic > Marine > Inlet | place: Canada: British...
ATCTAAAAAAGAAAAATACGGAAGAACAAGCACAGATTGGGGCGCTTTTCCAGAAAATGATACCTTAATGCCAGATCATCAATCTGTAAATTGGGTGGTAGAACGTTTACAAAGAGATTACGAAAAACCATTTTTTATGGGGCTTGGTTTTTTACGAGTGCACGTTCCTTTGTATGTACCTCAAAAATGGTTTGATTTATATCCTTTAGATAAAATTGAAACACCTCCATACAAATCAGATGATTTAAATGATATTCCACCTGTAGGAATGCAAATTAATGATTTACCAATGATGCCATCTACAGAATGGGCAAAAGAAAATGGTGAATGGAAAAAAATTGTTCAGGCTTATTTGGCTTGTATCAGTTATGTAGATTACGAATTAGGTCGTGTTTTAGATGCACTAGAAAGTAGCAAATATGCAGACAATACAATAATTGTTTTGTGGTCTGATCATGGATATAGATTAGGAGAAAAAGGAACATTTGCAAAACACGCACTTTGGGAAACCGCAACAAAAGCGCCTTTGATGTTTGCAGCTCCAAATTTGCCAAAAGGAAAGAAAGTTAATGCACCAGTTGAAATGCTCTCTATTTATCCTACTTTACTAGAATTGAGTGGCTTGCCAGCTTACAAAAGAAATGAAGGAGTGAGTTTGGTAAATATGATGCAAAATGACGCAGATATAGATAATGCTAAAGCAATAACAACTTTTGGTATGAATAATCACGCTATAAAAAAAGATGGTTTTAGGTATATTCAATACGAAGATGGAACTCAAGAATTTTACGACCATAGCATAGATCCTAATGAATGGACTAATGAAGCCAACAATCCGAAATACAAAACTCAAATTGAAGAAATGAAAAAGCTTTTGCCACAAACAAATGCAAAATGGGATGCAAAATCCAATTACACATTTCAACCTTATTTTGTGGAGCAAAAAGCTAGAATAGGTACTAACAAATAAAATAACTAAAATGAAATTATTCTTAAGATTTTTCATATTACTAACTTCATTACTCTTTTTACAAAGTTGTAGCCCATCAAAACAACAGAAAAAGGAGAGTAATAATAAACAACCCAATATTGTATTCATTTTTGCTGATGATTTAGGTTGGGTGGATGTAAGTTCAGGCAATACAAATAAAAACAACGGTTCTAAAATTTATGAAACTCCAGTAATCGATAAATTGGCATCTCAAGGAATGTCTTTTACAAATGCCTATACCAATCAAAATTGTGCCCCATCAAGAGCGGCTTTAATTAGCGGACAATATGCAACTGGTTTAGATAATCAGGTGTATAATGTAGGTTCTTTAAAAAGACAAGACAAAAGAACTAAAGGATATCCAAATGTACTTATTGAACCTCACAAGCAAAAAAAGATAATTGCAGAAGATGGTATTAATATGTTTGATGTCCTAAAAACAAAAGGATATCAAACTGCTTTAGTGGGTAAAAGTCACGGAACTCCACATCCTCTAAAGGGTGATTATGGTATTGATTTACCAGCAGATATTCATCATATTATAGCAGCTCCAATTAACGGAAAAAGAACGAAAAAGTTTTATTTAGCCTTAAATTCTGATAAAAAAGGATGGACGTTTAATTCCGAGTTTGTAGATAAATATGCAAATCCTTATGATGATAAATACATCAATACCACTTTAAAGCCTTATCAATCTCAAGGAAATTTAGCACTTTTAAAAGGAACACCAAAACATCTTACAGATGCTATTGGCGATTTTTCTGTAGATTATATCAAAGAAAAAGCAAATGATGAAAATCCTTTCTTTTTGTATGTGCCTTTTCACGCAGTTCATTCTGATGTTACAGGAAGAAAAGATTTAACTGAAAAATATGTAAAAAGAGGTTTGAAACCAAGAGCAGCAGAATATGCATCTATGATTGAGTTGTTAGACCAAAATGTTGGAAAAATAAATGATGCCTTAAAAGATCCAAATGGAGATGGCGATTTTTCTGATGATATCACCAACAATACTATTTTTATTTTTTATTCTGATAATGGAGGATTAAGAGAAAACAATCCACTGAAAGGGAAAAAAGGAAATTTAACAGAAGGTGGGCTTAGAGTTCCATTAATTTTTAGATATCCAAATGTGATTAAAGAAAATTCGATAACCAATCAAGCAGTACATTGTATTGATTTTTTACCAACTCTAGCAGATTTAACTGGAGTAGATGTTGCAACATTAAAAAAGAAAGATGGAAGTAAACCTAAGTATGATGGAGCTTCTTTTGCAAAAGTTTTAACTGGAAAAGCAAAAAGAATTTCAAGAAATAATTTGTTTTGGCATCTTCCAGGATATATGGATGAGCGTTTTTCGCCATCAACATTGATTCAAACAAGAGTAGGAGAAGAATATTTTAAGTTGTTTTATTTTTATGAAACTGAAGAATTTGAAATGTATAACATCACCAAAGACATTTCAGAAAAAAGAAATATTTTAAACAATCCTACATCCAAAGAAATGGAAATTGCTTTACAAATGAATGCAGATATGCTAGCTTGGTTAAAAACCAATAATGCACCAACAGGAACTTGGGTAAAAAACAAAGAAAAAGTGCCTTATCCTAAAGTAGAAGGTGTAAAAAAGTATCAATAAAAGAATTTAAAAAATGAGTATAAAGTCCTTGATTTCACCTTTTTTGGTAGTGATAAGTTTAGCATTTACAGGATGTATTAGTAATAATAAATCTAACAATGTCGCTAAAGTTGATGCACATCAGAATCAAAAACCAAACATCATATTTTATTTAGCAGACGATCAAGATGTGTACGATTATGGGTGCTATGGTAATGAAAAAGTAAATACAGCAGCAGTAGATCGTTTGGCAAAAGAAGGAATGTTATTTACCAATGCTTTTACAGCTCAAGCGATTTGTGCACCAAGTAGATCTCAAATTTTTACAGGTAATTATCCTGTTAAAAATGGTTGTTTTGCCAATCATACAGCAACAAGACCCAATATTGAAAGTGTAACTTCTAGAATGAAAAAATTGGGTTATGAAGTTGTTCTAGCAGGAAAAAGTCACGTAAAACCTGCAAGTGTATATCAATGGGATAAAGAATGGGAACCTGTTCCTAAAAAAGATGTGCCAAGAGATTACATTCCTTTAGACAGTATTGAGAATTATTTAAAAACTGCAAAAAAACCATTTTGTATGTTCATCACTTCAAAATATCCACATGGAAAATATTTTGATGTTAAAGATGTTAATGCAGAGGATATTAAGTTTTTTCCCTTCAATGAAAATAAAAAGGATGATAAAGCTTTTGTAAAAAAGAAAGCAGGATACTATAGAAGTATCTCAGAAGACAATACTCAAATAGAGAGAGTTTTAGAATTTGTAGATAAGCATTTAGATGAGAATACCTTATTTATTTATAGTGCAGACCATGGAGTATCAGGAAAGTTTACAGTAAAAGACATTGGTTTAAAAGTGCCTTTTGTAGTGCGTTGGCCTAAAGTGATTAAAGCAGGAACAACATCAAATCAGTTGATACATTATACAGATGTATTACCAACTTTTATGGAAGTTGCAGGAGGTAAGCCAACAGAAAATATGGATGGTAAGAGTTTCTTGCCAATCTTAAAAGGAAATGATATTGCAGTTAATAAATATGTATATGGAGTTAGAACCAATCAGAATATTTTGAATTCTGAAATTTTTCCATCAAGAATGATTCGTGATAAACGATACAAATACATCAGAAATTTTAATTCATTAGAAGTTGTTGAACAAAACTTAACAGGAAAATCAAATGTAGATTACTTTATAAGAAGAGGGGCAAACAAATTTAAAAACGAACCTTTTGAAGAGTTATACGATTTAGAAAAAGATCCTTTTGAGCAGCATAATTTAGCCAATAACCCTGAATTTAATATGATGAAAGAAAAATTGGAAAAAGATATGTTTTCTTGGATGAAAGCTCAAGGAGATATTTTAGATGAAAGGATTGGTAATATGCCTATCATTACTCCAAAAGGTAAAAAAGGATTCAAGTTAGACCAAGATACACCAAGAAGAAAAATTCCTGATGCTATAAAAAACTCACTCACAAAAGACGATTATATCGTTATAAAACACTGGTAATATGATGCTGAAAAAACTTTCTATTTACACCTTTATTTTGTTCATTGTATTTTTTTCTTGTAAAACTGTACATAAAAAAGTAACTGAAACTAAAGTTGAAAAGCCAATGAATGTGCTGTTCATTGCTATTGATGATTTACGTCCAGAGTTAAATATTTATGGGGCAAAACATATAAAATCTCCAAACTTAGATAAGCTAGCAAGTGAAAGTTTGGTCTTTAATAAAGCTTATTGTAATGTGCCTGTTTGTGGAGCTTCCAGAGCAAGTGTATTAACAGGTATGAGACCTACAAGAAATCGTTTTATAAATTACAGCACAAGAGCTGATGTTGATGTTCCCAATGCCACTTCTTTACCAAAGTTGTTAAAACAAAATGGATATACTACAATTTCTAATGGTAAAATATATCATAATCAAAAAGATGATAGTGATGCTTGGAATGCTATTTGGTTTCCAAAAGGAAATATTAGAAATTACTATTTAGAAAAAAATCTTAAAAAGAATGGTAATGCGAATTTAGCTATGGGAGGAGCAAGTGCTTTTGAAAGTGCCCCAGTTGATGACACTGCTTATTTTGATGGTAAAATTGCTCAAAAAGGAATTGCTGATTTAAAAAAACTTAAAAATAGTAAACAACCTTTCTTTTTGGCATTAGGTTTTATGAAACCACATTTACCTTTTAATGCGCCAAAAAAATATTGGGATTTGTATGATAGAAATCAAATTGAATTACCAGAAAGTTATGTCCAACCAAAATCTACGCCTAAGAAAGCGTTTCATAACTTTGGTGAGTTACGAAATTATGGAAACATCCCTAGAAGAGGTAAAATTTCTAATGCCTTAGCAAAAGAATTGATTCACGGTTATTATGCCTGTGTAAGTTATGTAGATGCTCAAATAGGTTTGGTTTTAGACGAATTAAAACGTTTGGAATTAGAAGAGGATACTATTGTAATTTTATGGGGAGATCATGGCTGGAATTTAGGCGATCATAAATTATGGTGCAAACATGTTACCTTTGAAACTGCTTTGAGAACTCCCTTAATAATTAAGGTTCCTGGAAAAACAAAAGGAACAAAAACAGATGCTATAACAGAGTACATAGATATTTATCCCAGTTTGGTAGATCTTGTAGGCTTAAAAGGTCCAAAAACAGTTGATGGAAAGAGTTTTGTACCCATATTAAATGGACAAAAATCTAAAAAAGATTGGGCAGTTTCTAAATTTAAAGATGCTGTAACTTTAATCAAGGGTGATTTATTTTATACAGAATGGATTAAAGATGATGGTATTGCTTATGAACGAATGTTGTTCGATCATAAAACGGATCCTCTAGAATTAGATAACTTAGCTGAAAAACCAGCATACCAAGAAAAAGTAAGAGAACTTGCTTTAGAATTGAGAGAAAGATGGGGTAAAGATTTTTTAAAGTAATTAATAAAAACCAATGACATGATGAAGAATTTCATAGTATTTTTTCTACTTTTAGCATTATATGACTGTTGTCTTTTCGCACAAGAAAAAGTGGTTTTTTTTGCTAATAACGCTTATGGAAATCCTATAATTGGTCAAGCAGCAGAACATCATAATGGTATTACTTATATTGCTTATCAAGGCGAATTGGAAGATCCTTATGTAGTATCTTATAATCATGCGAATAAAACATGGGATGGACCTTATAAAGCAGGAACAAGCTTGCTTGGAAAAGATGGAGATGTAGACAACCATGGAAAACCTTCACTAGTGATAGATGGTGAAGGTTATATTCACTTAGTTTTTGGAGGTCATGGTGGAACTAAAGATTTTGGAGATAATACCTTAGGTAATTATCATGATGGAAAACAAATCCACGTAAAAACAAAAAATCCATTAGACATTAGTTCTTGGGAAGAGGTTGATAACATAACACCTTTTGGCACTTACAGTCAGTTTATTAAAATGGATAATGGCGATATTTATTTGATTTATCGTCATGGAGCACATCGTAGCAATTGGGTTTATCAAGTATCTACAGATAATGGTAGAATATTTTCGTCTAAAGTATCTTTTTTGAAAGCAAAACAAATTAGTGTAGGTGCAGATGGAAAAACGGATTGGGATTCTTGGTATATAAGCTTTAAAAAAAGTAGCGGAAATGAAATTTTTGTTTCGTACAATTATCATTTCTGTAAGGGAGGTACTCGACACGATGGAGAAAGGCACCATGGATATTTTATGACTTTCAATACAGATACCAAAGAATGGCATAATGTTAAAGGAGAAATATTACAAATTCCAATTACTAAAGAATATGCAGATTCAAAAACGCTTGTTGTAAATACTGTAGATCGTTGGAATCATATAGGGTCAGTTACCTTTAATCAAAGTAATAATTACCCTTGTGTATCTTGGTACGAAGGTGAGGATGATGGATCAAATCACGGAGGTGCAAAACAGATGACAAGTTATCAATGGACAGGAAGTGAATGGACTGGAGGAAGCACAAATCTACCTGTGGGAGCTCGTGGAGAACTTTTGATATCCTCAGATAACACCGTAAAAGTTTTAATAGGAAGTAAAGAGAATGGGAAGGCTCAAGTTGGATGGTGGTTAAGTTCTGATGGAGGTAGAAATTTTGTAAAAGATGAGGTCTTGATTGAAAATTCTGGATCAAATTTTCAATTATCTCAATTTATAAGAAATGCACATTCAGAAGCCTATATCGTTGCTACTCAGAAATTCTCTGGAGATTATTCAAAAGTTCACCTATTGGGAGATAATGGCCCTTTTAAAAGGTTACTTTCAGATGCTGATGTAATAGGTAGTTCAGCTTGTTCAAATTCTTCTAATAATTTTTCAGGAGAAGGTCAGTATACCTTGTTGAATCCCAGTAAATCTAAATGGTTGGGGTATGATGTAGCAACAAATGATGCTTTGGTGACCAATGAAGGAGATGCTGAAATAAACAAGTTTAATGTCGTTGCCAATGGTGATAAATTCAATATTTATACCAGTGATAATCAGAAAGTATTAATTATAAATTCTACAATGGGTTTTACAGCTATGTTGGCAACTCCTACTACAGAGATATTAGCATCTGATGATGCACTTTTTAGTTTTGATAAAATGTCTGATGCGTGCATGTATTTTATAAAAAGTGGTGCTATTGACCCTAATTCTGGAGCATATTTTAACCTTAATGTAAAATCCAATAGCTCAGATATAGGAAGAGGAACCTCAGAAATAGCAAATTATCAGTGGGAAGTTACAAGAGTGGGAGATTTAGGTTCTAGCCTAAGTGTTAGCAATCAAAGAAAAGAAAATGAACAATTAATCATTTATCCAAATCCTGCTAGAAATACGATTCACTTTTCTAGAAAAAAGGTAAAATATATTAGCATTTACAATGCCTTAGGTAAACTGTTAAAGGCAAGCACTGTAGAAAATAATCAAATGGATGTTTCAATTTTAGCGAATGGAATGTATATTCTTGAGGTTTTAGATGACAAAGATTCAGTTAATAGAGCAAAGTTTTTAGTACGATAAGTGCAATTTAATCTGTACTAATAAGAGGAAATACTAGAATTTTATGAAATTTATAAATATTAAACTTTTAATCTTTTTATTTCTTTTTATTTATAAGGGTAAACTCTTTGGCCAAGAAAAAGAACGCCCATTTATTTTAGTAAAAAATTCTGAAAGAGCTGAAATTTTAAACAAAATAGAAACAAAAAAATGGGCAAAAGAGATTTATGTAAATCTTAAAGAAAATACAGACAAACAAGTAAAGAAATTTTATAAAAATCCGAAAACTTACCTTAATAATTTACCTTTCAACTGGTCTCAAGCTGAAGCCAATCAATTTCCCCCATTTCTTAAAACTGACCACATTGAAAATGGAAAACATAAAAATTTAGATAATGCTACTGATAAAGAGTGGAAGCCTGCAGAACTTTTAATTCAACACTTACAAGTTGCATTAGATTGTGGATATCTATATTACTTAACCCAAGATGAAAAATATGCTCATGTTTCAAGTAGTATTTTATATTCTTTTACAAAATCAGTCCAAAAATCTAAACTTTCAAATTGGCATGGTAGAGGTGGTTGGTTGTTTCCTTATGACGGTTTTAGGGAAGTACGTGTTATTGGTTATAGAGTTCCATTAATTTATGATTTTATTGCAACCTATCTTAAAAAAGAAGACAATGCTTTTGATATCATTCAAAATAAAAAAGTAGTTTTTCCTGTTGATGAACTTCAAAATGTATGCAAAACCTATGCAGATATTACCATTAATTACGGACAAACTGGTTCTAACCATCCAGTACTAGAAGCTCCAAGTTTAGTCTATAATGCTTTGGCAATGGACGATGAAAAGGAACGTAAAAAATTACTGTCTTACTTTTTATCAGAAAGTACAAAAAATCAAGATGCGTTGCCAGTAATGGCTAAAAATTATATAAATCAAGGTGATATTTGGCCAGAAACATCCCAATACTTGAATCATTCTACATCAATTTTAGCAAAGTTAATGTTGGTGATTAACAGATATGATCCTTCTTTAAAATTAGGCGCTCAATATCCAAACATATTATTTGCTTTACCAAGATTAGATGATTTGGTTTATCCAAATAACGAAATTATTCGTTGGGGAGATGGTCATAGAAAACAACATGGTTCCTATCAAGCTTATGAAAATGCCTGTGTTTTGGCAAAGATGGATAACTTAACTTTTTTGCAAAATAAATTTGCTCCACTTTTGATAAAAGCGATGGAAAATGGCAAATATTCAAGAAAAAGTATTGAGGCTTTATTTTGGTATAATGATGATATCTATGGGAATTCAAAAAAAATAGAGTTACCAAGAACAGATAGGGTTTATCACGCAGGAATCTTTTTACAAAGAAGTTTGAGTAGTACAGGAAAACCTAAAGATGGGTTAATGGGTTTTGTTGGTGGTGCACATATGGTACATGGTCATGCAGAAGGAATGAATATTGAATTGTATGGGGAAGGACAGGTTTTAGGAGTAGATCATGGAAGAAAAAAATACGGACAAGATTTACATGAAAACTATTCAAGAATTTTTGCTGCACACAATACTGTTATTGTTAATGGAAGTTCACAAGGAGAAGGAGGTTGGGTAAATTTAGGCATAAACACAGTTGAGTTAATTTCTATGGAACCCAAGGTTGGAGATGATGGAATTTCTCCAAATCATTCATTTAGTCAAACAAGTTTTATAGATGATAAAGGCGATAAAGCCGAAGCAACTCAAGAAAGAACTTTGGGTTTAATAAGAACATCGCCTACCACAGGCTATTATGTAGATATTTTTAGATCAAAATCAAGACTTCCTAATGAATTTCACGATTATTTATATCATAATATAGCAGATAAATTGGTGTTTGATAACAAAGATTTGAAGTTTGAAAAAACACCAAATCGATTTATGGCAAATGCAAATGGAGAGTGGATTCATAATAAAAAATATAGAAACCCTGGGTGGCATTTTTTTAAGGATGTAAAAACATCTCAAGAATATAAAAACAATGTAAAGGCTACCTTTAATATCAAAAAACTAAAAGGGAATAATTTGTTCATGCAATTGCACATTACTGGTTTTAAAAACAGAACATACACAAAAGTAAAAGCACCTATAACATTTGAGTCTCCAGCACCTTACGATAAAAAACCAACTCCAACTTTAGTAATTAGAAATAAAGGCAAAGCTTGGGAAAACCCTTTTGTAGTGGTGTTTGAACCTTATAATAGTTCAGAAAAACCGAGTATACAATCTGTCATAAAATTAGAGCAAGATGGAGTTTATAAAGGTTTGAAAATTATTTCTAAAACACCAAATAAAGATTTAGTACAATATGTAATTACACAATCTAAAAATCAAGTTTATAAGAATAAAGATATTTATTTTGAGGGTACTTATGCTGTCATTACTTTAGATAAAAACGAAAAACTAAAGAGTATTTATGTTGGAGAAGGGAAAAAAATAATCTATAAAAATGAAGAAATTACAACAGACTCATCTCAGAAATATTTTAAATCTTATGAATAGAAAAACAATATTATTTTTATGTTTAACTGTTTTTTTATTTGGATGTAAAGCAGTTCAAAATAAAAACAAAACCTTACTTTTTGTAGGAAGTTTTACAGATAAAAAACTAGGTGAAGGTATTCACGTGTATGAGTTTGATACTGAAACAGGAAAAGCAAAGTTAACCTACACTTTAGATAGTATAATAAACACATCATTTCAAAGACTATCACCCAATGGAGAATATTTATTTTCTGTGGTTGAAAGTCAGATGCAACATAATGGAAAAATAGCTGCTTTTAAAGTAGACGTTACCAATAAAAAAATAGATTTGTTAAACATTCAAGATTGTGGAGGATTAAATCCTGCACATTTGGCTATTGATAATTCTGGAAGTTTTTTGGTGAATTCAAATTATTCTGATGGAACTTTAAGTCTTTTTAAAATATATGAAGATGGAAGATTGAGTAATGTCAAACAAATTTTACAGTTTAAAGATAGTAGTGTTATCAAAAGTAGACAAAGCGCTTCTCATATGCATTCTGCTAATTTCTCTCCTGATGGTAAATACGTTTTTGGGCACGATTTAGGAGCAGATAAAATTAGAAGGTTTCTATTTGCAAACAAACAAGGAGAAGTTTCTCTTGAAAATCCTGATGAAATTACTATAACACCAGGCAGTGGCCCAAGGCATTTTACATTTCATCCTAATGGTAAATTTGGATATTTAGTCAGTGAATTAAGTGGTAAAATTAATGCGTACAATTATAGAAATGACAATTTAGATTTTATTGAAGATTATGCTACTTATCAACAAAAACAAAATATTTACAGAACTGCAGATATTCATATTTCTCCAGATGGTAAATTTTTATATGCATCAAATCGTGGTCTAAAAGAAGATACTATTGTTATTTTTTCTATTGATAAAAATAATGGGAAGTTAACTTTAGTGAAGCATGTAAATACAGGAGGAGAGCATCCAAGAAATTTTGGAATAGATCCTTCAGGAAATTTTCTTCTGGTTGCCAATATGAACACCAATAACGTTGTTGTATTTAAAAGAGATTTAAAAACAGGTTTATTACAAAAATTACCTAAAGAAATTAAAGTAAAACGCCCTGCAAGTATTCAAATAAAGGAGTATTAAATTATAGAGATTCCCTATCTGTAAGATAAAAAGGTACTTTAAATTTCCCTTTTTCTTTATTTAAAATCATTTTAGCTACAGTTTCTCCCATAATTTTAAAATCTGTTGATATTACAGAAATACCTAATAAATCTTTTAAAGGTGTGTCATTATAAGAAATAATACCTATATCAGTACCTAACCTGTATTCGTCCTCTCTAATTTGTTTTACAAGATTAACTAAATCACTTTCCTCTATGGTAATAAATAAATCTCCTTTTTTAAGAATAGTGTCTTCATAAATTTCATTTATAATTTCAAAATCTAAATTTTGTTCAACACAGAATTTTCTAAAACCGTTTAATATCCTTTTTGGATAAGGGTAAATTACTTTTTCAGGATAAACTAACAAAATTTTTTTATATCTTTTAATTTTCTCTAACCCATCATTTAGAGCATTATAAATATCATTCTCAAAATCTTGATAAATTTGCACAACATTTTTATTTTCAAAAGTTTTTATGTTGTCTAAGATTATCAATTTTTCATCGGGTATCTCATCAAGAGCCTTTTTTGCTTTTTCTGGTAAAGTAGTATGTTTTAGATCGATAGTTTTAAAATGAGGCATAACAACAAAATAGTCATAAACACCTTTGTTTTTTTCTAATAAATTTAAAAAGAGAGTTTCATCACAATGATAAATATCTAAATGTGTATGCGAATTAGCTCCTATTTTATTTACAAAATGATTGTATGTTATAAGTTTATAAGAGCTTAATTTATTTACTAAGAATAAAATATT
>Ga0233438_10004569_pt1 | contig 12077 bp, 12 predicted proteins | sample SI_123_September_FD_182720 | JGI IMG/M metagenome (GOLD analysis project Ga0233438, IMG submission 182720) | Seawater microbial communities from Saanich Inlet, British Columbia, Canada - SI_123_September2016_10_MG | ecosystem: Environmental > Aquatic > Marine > Inlet | place: Canada: British...
AATGAAACAATTATATCATATTTTTTAGTTGTTTCATTCACACTTCCTATCCAGCTTTGATTTATATTTGTACTACTTTTATCGAAATTTTGTTGAGCTTTTGTTATAGCTAATTCATCTGTATCACAAATATCAACTATAGCCTTCAATTTAGCAGCACAAATACCAAGTATACCACTTCCACAACCTACATCTAGTAAAGTTTTATTTGGTTTTATATATTTATTAATTGCTTTTATACAACTACTTGTAGTCTCATGATGACCTGAACCAAATGCTAATGCAGGGTCTACTATGATATTTATGTTTTCTTTACTATTTTCTATCCAACTTGGATGAATAAAAAATTTATCTATTTTTAATGGTTGTATAGAGTTTTTATACTTATTTATCCAATCTTCATTTTTTAGTTTTAATATTTTTGTTTCACATTTGATATTCATACTTTTTGCAAACTCTTTGATACCATACTCTATATTATCAAGTTGATTTTGACTTCTTGATATTATCATTTCATTTTTTTCCTCAATAGCTTCATGTGTGAGATCAAGTAGTAAACTGGCAAATATATCATATTTATCATATGGTTTTATTTGTAGTTCATAGTAGTATTCTATCAAGTATATAAGCCTTTTGTGATCTTTATTTTCTATATTAGAAAAAGTTTGTTACCATATCTCTCATTATATTAGGATCTTTTATTGTATTTATTATTTGTCTAAAAGGATTTGCTCCTTCATATCCTTTTGAATAAGAGTGCAATAGTTTTCTAAACATAACAACACCATGTTCACCATGAAAATCTATCATTGCATTTAAGTGTTCTAATATTATCTCTTTTTTTATATCACTGTTTATATCTTCAAGATTATTTTTTATTTGATGAAAAACCCAAGGTTTACCAATAGCACCTCTTCCTATCATAGCACCATTTGCATTTGTGAATTTTAATACTTCTTGATATTTATTATAATCTTTTATATCACCATTTGCTATAACAGGTATTTTAATATTTTCTTTTATATTTTTTATTGCTTCATAATCAACAGCAGATTTAAATTTACCAGCTCTTGTTCTTCCATGTACGGTGATAAAATCAACACCACAGCTTTCAACAGCTTTACCTATTTCTACGGGTATTTTTTCATCTATTCCTATTCTAACTTTTGCTGATGTGTACTGTTTTTTTGAGTATTTTTTTACTGTAGATAGTATTGTTACTAATTTCTTTAAATCACCTAATAAATTAGACCCAGAACCATGATTAAATACTTTTGGTGCTGGACATCCACAATTTAGATCAATACCATCAATACCATCTATATCATTTAGTTTTTGAACAGCATCACGTATTAGTTCAGGTTTATTACCACATATTTGTACAAAATATGGATTTTCTTGAGGTGATTTTTCTATCATTTTTAATGTTCTATCACTTTTATATACTAGTGCATTTGAAGATATCATTTCAGATATAGTTAAATCAGCACCGAACTTTTTTACAACAGATCTAAAAGGAAGATCTGTATAACCAGCAAGTGGAGCTAATATTAAAAGAGGTTTAGAGAAGTCTAACTTTTTTTTCATAAATTACTTTTTATAACTAATTGAATCTAGTGTGTATTGTTTTCCTGATTCTTTTAGTTCTAATAGTAGTTTATAGGGTATAAGATCTTCACTACTAGAGCTTGCAAAAGTTTCTCTAATATCATCTAACATCTCATATTCAAATAGTACATATAAATATGATTCAATAGCTAATTCATTTTTAGTTGATATTTCTTCAAATATATTTATTAAATCATCAGGAGATATACTATTTTTATAGATCTTAGCTATATTGATAAACTCTTCTTTTGTAAAAGTTGTTTTTGATATATATTTTATTATTTGTTCTTTTGTTAGTATTTGATTATCTTCTTTTGCATTTACTTCTAATAGTTTTAAAATCATCTCTTTATCTAGATCTAAATTTTCTATTAGATTAAGAATATAAGATATATTTTTTTCCTTTATAGTAACTAAAAAAGCTTTTTTTACTATATTTTGTGACTCTTGTGAATGATTTTTTAATACATCAATAGCATAGCTTATATCTTCATTGATTCGATTTATAGTATTTTTTATCATTAAATCACTATTATCTTCTAGTTTTAGATCTTTTGAAGGAATATATTTACCATTATTGATGTCTATTATTTTATTTAGTGTATTATTTATATTGTTATATGTACAACTAGCTATTGTAGAATTATTTTTTAGTTTTATGTATTCAAATATAGTTGATAGTTCTTGAAAAAATTTTGTTTTAAATAATATTCTATTCTCTTTATTTAATAGTTTATTATTTATTAATTCTATTAGATTTTCTTGATCTTTTGATATATGTCTATTTTGTAAGAATATTGTTATACCATAAAACAACATATGCGAAATAGAGGCGATAAATAAAGTTAATAAAGGTAATGCAATCCAAACAAAAACTGGCAAATTAATTTTATATTTACTAATACTTATTTCATAATAGTTTGTATTTATGCTATATGTATAAATAGCTATTAATATTATTAATAAAATAGAGAATACGATATAGTTTTTAATTTTCATTTGAAAAATCCTTTTAGATTATATTATAGATATATCTATAATTTTTGTTCTTTTTCATATATTTCTCTACAAGGTGTACAGTATTTAGCAAATGGTTTAGCTTTTAATCTTTTTATAGAAATATTTTCATCACACATGACACATATACCATATGTCTCATTTTTTATTTTTTTAAGAGCTGCTTGAATCTCTTTTAATTCATCTAATTGTTTATTAGCTATAATTCCTTCTTTAAAGCTACCACTACTTACTTCTGCATAATCAAATTCATCATTACATTCTGAATTTTTTAGATCATCAATTGCATCTCTACTATCATTTATATTACTTAGTATTATCTCAGCACGCTTTTGAAGGGTAATTTCTAATTCATCAATTTGTTTTTTACTTGCCATTTTATATACCTTTTGAATATATTTTTTAAATTATACTTAATCATAACTAAATTATTTATGATAAGTTTTTATTTTTAGTAAAGATTTGTTTATTATTTAATTATTCTCTAATAGGTTACTTCCTATGACATTATAGTTTATATTTTTTACTTTATCATTTAATCTAACACCACCAATCAAACATACTATATGTTTAGATATTTTTGCTAAATAAGATGCATTATCTTTTATAATACTAACATTGTTTTTTGTGTTAGTTTTTCTATAAGATCCTAATCCTATATAGTCTAAATCATATTCATTTGCATCTAATATTTCTAATTCATTATGAGTTGATAATCCAACTATTTTATCAGGGTATTTTTTTCTTAATATTTTAAATACTGATGTATAATCTAAATTATTAAAAATGTTTTTTGATATATTTCTTAGATCTTCTTGTCCTAAATGTATACCATCACAATATTTTAAAAGTTCTAATTTATCATTTATTATTATAGGTATTGAACAGTTTTTCTTTATATATTCTATATTATTTTTTTGTATATTTATATTATTTTTTTTATCTCTATATTGTATTAGTTTTATATTGTATTTTTTAGAAATATCTAAAAATCTTTCTATTGAAATAGACTTTTTAACCAATAACTCATAATCACAAAGTCCATATATATATGGAATGCTATTATTTAAATATGATTTATCTTTAAATAAGTCTTTATTCATAAGTTTAATTTACTAATAGATTTATTTGTTACTTAATAATACTAATAAATCATATAGAGTTTTTTTCATCTCATTTCTATTAACTACCATATCAATAGATCCGTGTTTTAATAAAAACTCTGCTCTTTGAAAACCTTCAGGTAGATCTGAACCAATAGTTTGTTTTATCACTCGTTGACCTGCAAAACCTATCAATGCTCCAGGTTCAGCTATGATAATATCTCCAAGTAGGGCAAATGAAGCAGATACACCACCCATAGTAGGATCTGTTAATACAGATATATATGGGAGTTTTGCTTGATCTAGTTTTTTTAATGCTGCAGATGTTTTTGCCATTTGCATTAGTGAAAAAGTACTCTCTTGCATTCTAGCACCTCCACTCGCACTAATTATTATAAGACCTTGTTTTTTTTCTATACTTCTATTTATTGCTCTTACTATTTTTTCACCTTCAACAGAACCTAAACTACCACCCATAAATGAAAAATCAAAAACTACAATTTGAGTAGGCATAGTATTAATAGTACACTCTCCACTTATAACACATGAATTATGAGATGTTTTTTTTAATGATTCTTCTAATCTTTTTTTATAGCTTTTTTTATCTACAAATTCAAGTGGATCTGTTGGTTTTAGATTTTCATCATACTCTTTGAAACTATTTTCATCACATATTATTTCTATTCTTCTTTTTGAACCAATTCTCATATGGAAGTTACACTTAGGACATATATTATTTTGATTTTCTACTTCTTTAAAAAACATTAGTGCATTACAACTAGGACATTTTACCCAATGTGTTGGTGCATCTTGTTTTTTGGGTTGTTCTTTTGTATCAAATGAAATTTTACTAAATAGGTTTTTTAAGTCCATAATATCTCCATATAATTATTGATTTTATATATTAATCTATATTTCTAAATTTTTCTAATTCATCAAGTTTTTCCCAAGGATAGTCCTCTTGCCCAACTTGACCACGACTAGCTACATCTTGATATAAAAAACTATTTTTATTTGGTTTATCAAGATCAAATTTTCTTGTTATGTAATTAGGGGTTAATTCAAAATTATCCATTACAAATTTTGATAATTTATCATCATCATATTTTGTATAGGTACCAAATGTATCTACACATACAGAAGTTGGTCTAGCTACTCCAATAGCATATGATAACTGGACATTACACTTTTTTGCTAATGAAGCTGCAACTATATGTTTCGCCAACCATCTTGCTATATAAAGTCCTGATCTATCTACTTTTGTATAGTCTTTAGAACTTTGAGCTCCACCACCTATTGGAGCATATCCACCAAATGAATCTACGATTAATTTTCTTCCTGTTAATCCTGAATCATGTAATGATGAGTGATTTACATATCTTCCAGTTGGATTTATATGTATAATTGTATCTTCTTTATTATATAACTCTTTTGGAAGATTTGAATCATCTATTAATTTTTGAATTAATACTCTAACTTCATCAATACTAATAGATTCAACACAAGGTGCACTTACTACTATAGTATCTATTCTTTGAGGTTTACAGTTTTCAAAATTATCTTTATTTTTATAATCAACAGTTACTTGTGTCTTTATATCTACACCTAATTTATTTGGATTTTTAAGAGCATATTGATATACTTTATCACATAATATTCTAGCATATGTAATAGCACTTGGCATATAGTTTTTAGTCTCATTTGAAGCAAATCCAAACATAATACCTTGATCTCCAGCACCTATTTCACCACTTTCTTGATCAACACCTTGATGTATATCAGGACTTTGTTGATTTAATAGTACTTGTACATTTATATCATCAGGATGAAGACATTGCTCTTTTGTAAAACCACTTTTACCATCATAACCTATTTTTGCTAATGTTTTTTTGACTAGGTTTTCATAATCACTTTGGCTTAATTTTACATTTGATTTTACTTCACCACCTATTATAATATCTTTACCAGCTACAAATACCTCACTAGCTACTCTACTATTAGGGTCACCTATTATTAAAGTATCAACTATACTATCAGCTATTATATCAGCACATTTATCAGGATGACCGGCACTTACAACTTCACTTGTAAATAAGTATTTTGTTTTGTTTTCCATGTTTGTTTTCCTATATTGTTTTCCATGTTTGTTTTCCATTAAATATACCTATTTTTATCATTTTAAAAATAAAAATAAATTTTAAATATTTAATATAAACTTTGAATAATTATTATTAATTATTCACCAAATAATCTATTTATAAATATAGATTATACTCTTATTCTACTGTAACAGATTTTGCTAAGTTTCTTGGCATATCTACATCATTGCCTAATCTAATAGCAATCTCCATAGAAAATAGTTGTAATACAACTAACATCTCAAAAAACTCTAACATATAATGGTCTGTTTGATTTATCTTAATAAAATCATCACTCAAATCATAATTAGTATCACTTATAGCACATACTGTACTATCTCGTGCTATTAATTCTTCAACATTTGACTTGATTTTATCATATAGCATATTTTTTGGCATTAAAGCTATAGTAAATAGCTCTGGATCTGCTAATGCTATTGGTCCGTGTTTCATCTCACCTGAAGGATAGCCTTCAGCATGTAAATATGATATCTCTTTTAATTTTAAAGCACCTTCTAGGGCTAGTGGGAAAAAGACATCACGTCCTATGAAGAAAAACCCATGTCCATGTAGATATCTTTTTGATAATCTTTTGATTTTATCATCTACACTTTTTGAAACTACCAGAGATTTTGGTACTTTTTTTATACTATTTATCTCTTTTTGAAAATCATCTTTTGATATAATTTTTTTATATTTTGAAAAATATAGTGATATTAGCCATAATATAAGAGTTTGAGTAGAGAATGCTTTAGTAGATGCGACACCTTTTTCTATACCAGCTCTTGTTAAAATAGTATGATTAGCTACTCTTGTCATAGAAGAGTTATCTACATTACACACTACTAATGTTTTTAGATTATTATCTTTTGCCATTTTTAATGCTTCTAGAGTATCTGCTGTTTCACCACTTTGACTAATAGCTATAAAAAGAGTTTTTTTATCTAAAATAGGTTCTTTATATCTAAATTCACTAGCTATTTGTACGTTGCATTTTATTTTACTAATTCTTTCAAATAAATATGAACTAGTAAGTGCTGCATGATATGATGTACCACATGCACATATGGTTATTTCATTTATATTATCTATAATAGATGCTTCAAATTCATCAAATATGATATCATCACCCACTAATCTACCCATTAAAGTATCTATTACAACACTACTTTGTTCATATATCTCTTTTTCCATAAAAAATCTATACCCATCTTTTTTTGAGAATTGTTTAGATTGATTTAATATAGACCATTTTATATTATCAGTAAAAAACTCTATACTATTAGAAGAAGATTCATCATAAGATGCTATACCACCTACACCATCTTCTAAATATACTACATCTTTACATAAATCTATTAAAGCAGCATCAGAACTAGCAAATAGCACTTCATTTTTATTTAAACCTTTTGCTACTATTAAAGGTGAACCTTGTTTGAAAAAAAAGATATCATTCGGAGATACTTTTGATATGAGTAGTATGGAATATGCACCTTGTAATTTTGATATAGTTTTTTTAAATGCTTCTTTACTATTATTTAATGTATTATAATAATTTTCAAATAGATGAACTATGACTTCAGTATCTGTTTGAGATATGAAATTATGTCCTTGATTTTGTAAAGACTCTTTTAACTCTTTATAGTTTTCTATAATACCATTATGTACTACATAAGAAAATTCTCCAAAATGTGGATGAGCGTTTAATTCTGTTGGTTTACCATGAGTAGCCCATCTTGTATGCCCTATACCTATATGATAATCATCTTTTATATTAGATTTTGATATTTTTTCTTCAAGATTAGTTAATTTTCCAAGAGATTTATATATACTAATATTAGTATCATTGACTAAAGCTATACCAGCAGAATCATATCCTCTATACTCTAACTCTTTTAAACCATCTATTAATATATCTTTAGTGTTTTGTTTACCTATATAGCCAACTATTCCACACATATATATCTATCCTAATACTGTATTTATATTATATTTCAACTTTATATTAAAAGAGATTTTATCTAAAACTTGATGAAAAACTACTTTTTTACTACTTTTATAGATTTTATAGTATTTACTTATCATATAAAAGTTTATAGGCATAATTTTCTTTTTTATAAAAGTTTATAATAGATTAAAACTCTTGATATATATTTAAGTAAAAAATACTCTTGTTGATTTTCTGCTATGAAATAGAATTTTAAAGTCTAGATATTTTAGTAAGTATATTTTAATGCAATAGTATTAACATAATATTTATCTAATATTATATGTAGTGTTTTATTGTATAATTACAATTCAAATAATAAAAGGAATAAATATCTATGAATAAAATAATTTCACTAACAATAACTATAATGTTTATAGTAATTTTTACAGGATGTTTTGGAAAGAATTATATTTATGGACAATTTAAATCTAACTATAATACAGTTAATCTATATGGTGGTTCAAAAGAAAAAGGAGCATTGATTAAAGTTGCTGATGACTTAATAATTTGGGAGGTTGATGGTATAAGAAAAGTAAATGTATTTAAATTAATGTTTGGTAAAGGAATTGATTCTTTAATTTTAAAAGAAGGTAAGCATACATTAGGTTTATCATTTTTTGGAACAGATATAAATATTGGAGAAGTGTATTATAAACCAGGCCATGAATATTTTATTAATTATTTAGTAGTAAAATCTAAAATTTATTATTGGATAGAGGATTTAAAAAATAATAAAGTTGTATATGGCAAGAAAAAGACTAAAAAAGATTTTGAATAAAAGTTAAAAAATTGTTTATAAAGTATTTAAATAAAGATTGATATTATAATTTATTATAGATAATTTTTGACATAATCATAACTAATCTAATAATTAGTATTATATTATAAAATAATAAATTAGAAGCTATTGTTAAGTTTTATTATAAAACTGGTAAATTAAAATCAGAATATAAATAGTAGTATAATATTAAATTAATATATATATATAATATTATTACTATTAAGGATAATAGGTTTAAATTATTTTAGAGACTATTTTTCTATGTAAAAATCAGGAGTTAGGGTTTATGTTGGTATTACCAGATGTGCATATATTAATAGTTTTTTTATTAGAATGTATATTATTTTATAAAATTAAAAAATTTACATCTCAAAAACCATTAGAATTTCAATTAAATTTATTGTTAAAAAGAAACTTTGAAATTAAGGGAAAAAAATTTCAAGAAAGTTTTTTATTAGAAAATTTTAAGACTAAAAATAATTTAAAATACAATCCAATAAAATTGGTATTTGGTTTTTTAAAATATGAAGTGTATGAATTAATAGAAAAGGGGATAAATAATAAAGAAGAGATAAAAAAAAATTTAGAAAAAGAATATCTTCATTTGTCAAGATTTATAGATGAACTTAATATTAGCAAGTTTATAGAAAATTATAGAAGTATTACAATTGCTTATGATTTAAAATTTAAACAAAATTTATCAGATATAAATATTAATTATTTAGAGTTAACAAAGATGATATTTAATATATCTGTTTTGGTTTTGAGTGGTATTTTCTTTTTGATGTATAATGATAAGATTACTATAAATACTAATAATTTCTTAGATAGTAGTAATACTATTTTTATTCCTGTTGCTATTGTTTTATTAAATTTATTACTTATTTTATTTTCTAGATGTGTTAATATATTTAATATATATTTTTTTAATATTCTTTCAAACGATACAACTACTAAAAAAATTATACAATCTAGTATAATTAATGACATATCTCCAACAATATCTTATTTTATAATAGTGAATTTTTGTGTATCTTTTTGTTTGGGTTTTATATATATTTTTTCTGAAGAATCTGTTGTATATATGTTTCTAGATTTGTATATATTTATTACTTTTATTTTTTTACTTATTATATACTTGCTTATTAAGAAAAAACCAACTTTATTTAACTATTATAGATGATTTTAAAAAGGAATAAATATCTATGAATAAAATAATTAATCTATTATCAATACTTCTACTTAGTTTTATTTTTACAGGTTGTTTATTATATAAACATCAAATTAATTAGTTAATAATTAAACAGGAAAACTATATAAAAGATCTTCAAAAAAAAGAACTTAGTAAATATAATATTTTTAAGAATAATATTTATTTTAGAAAAGATGAATTCAAGAACATCTATTTTTATAGGCATTTAAATGATATTATAGATTTTGATTATCTTTATACTTCAAAATTTAATAAAAAATGTTGTAAAAATAAGATTGAAATATATACTATTTTGAGTAAATATAACTTTACAAGGTTAAAGTTTACATATAGGGCTAAAAATTTTCTTTTTATAAAAAAGATATATATTAAAGATTCTATAGGAAACATAATAAAGTTTGAATTAGATTATTTTAAGGATATAAGAAGAAAAGTTCTAGATGGTGGAAATGTAGAAGAGATTATTGATATTTTATTATCTGTTAAACAAATTGAAAATCTAAATAAATTATTTCAATCAAGTCCTATTACAGTTAGATTTTATGGTAAAGATTATTATGAAGATTATTTTGTAAAAAATAAAGAGATAAATAATATTATAGAGTTTTTGGAAGTTTAAAAAGAAATTTAAAATTAATATTTTTTATTTTGGAAAGCTTTTAAATTATATATTTACATAATAATTTAAAACAGTAATTTGTTTAAATCAAAAATTAAAGACCATAGGACTTATATGGATGTTATAAACTGGTCTTTAGAATACATTCTTACTCTTAATACCATATTGTACCATACTAATATTTTAGATTTTAGAAAGTACTTTTGTTGATTTTCTGTTATGAAATAGAATTTTAAAGTTTAAATATTTTAGTATAGTTATCTAATAACTATATTATCCGATTTGATATTTATATTTTATATATACTAAATTAAGATTTAGTATATATAATCAAATTTATTAGATATTTTGGATTATAGATTAAAATAAATTGTGAATAACATCTTTAAAAAACAAAGCTAATACACCAGCAACTATTAAAAATTGAAGTCTATTTAATTTATTTTCTACTTTATCTATTTTAGTCTCTAACTTAGTTTCTACTTGATCTAATTTATTTCCTACATCTTTTATTTTAGTCTCTAATTTAGTTTCTACATCTTTTATTGTTGTCTCTAATTTATCTATTCTGGCATCTAATTTAGTTTCTACATCTTTTAATTCTTCTCTAGTTGCTACATGTTGTGCAGAGTGTAATAAAAGTTTAAACAAATCCTTTTGAGTAAATCTTTCATCTGGTATCTCTTTATCTAAATCCATTTTATATTCCTTTTTTATATTATATCTTATTACTGTTCAAAAAGTTATAAATATAGAGATTTATTAATATCTTTATATTATATTCTCTAGTTAAAACTTTCATTTTTGAAGTTTCAAAATAATATCTATTTAAAATAAAATCTTATAATTACATTTTTAATCCTTTAAAAAAAATTGCCATTTTTGAAGATTTTGAGGGGAGTTTTTCAATCTTTAAAATTCAAGAAAAGAAAGAAGAGTACTCTTTTTAAAATGGTTTTGACACTTTCGTTAGTTCATCGGGTTTTTTCAAAGAGTAATGAGATATATTTTTTCTTAGAGTAAAATATAAAATTAGGAATTTTTATTTTAATGTAAGGAGACAATATATAAAAATGAAACGATTAAAAACACTATGTACTAATCAAAGGGGTAGGGGAGTATCATATTAGATTTTAAAAAGTACTCTTATTGATTTTCTGTTATGAAATAGAATTTTAAAGTCTAGATATCTTAGTGTAGTTATCTAATTTATTTTTGTGTATTATTTATTTAAAGGTATGTAAGAGTCTAGTTTCAAAAAAACCAACTTTATTTAACTATAATTAATTATCATAAACTTTTTTCCTATGTGCAATTTTAGAGATTAATATTAGTTCATTCTCTTCATAAAAAATGACTCTATATTGACCTAATCTTAATCTATAAGCACCATCAAAAGGTGTTTTTAACTTTTTGATACTTGTAGGTACAGGATTTAAAAAAAATGATTCTATGTCTTTTAGTATCCCTATAGCTAGCAATTTATCGAGTTTTTTTAATTCTTTGAGAACCTTTGAATCATATTCAATTTTATATTTCAAAAGATTTCTTTAGGTCTTCATGAGATATAGTTTTTAATGTATCAGTTTTATACTCTTGTACGGTTTT
>Ga0233438_10004575_pt1 | contig 12066 bp, 10 predicted proteins | sample SI_123_September_FD_182720 | JGI IMG/M metagenome (GOLD analysis project Ga0233438, IMG submission 182720) | Seawater microbial communities from Saanich Inlet, British Columbia, Canada - SI_123_September2016_10_MG | ecosystem: Environmental > Aquatic > Marine > Inlet | place: Canada: British...
AGAGTAGCACATCGCCAAGCTCCCATTACGAAGAAAGGCTTACCTTAGGGTAGGCCTTTTTTTATGCCTGTAGGAAAGTGGTAAGGATGTAGAGAATTAACTTCTGCTAGTTATACATTTGCATGGTATCCGTCCGGTAAACCCCGTCTAGCAACACCATAATCTATGTTTGATAATCAAGCTCCTTCATCCTCACGGAGCATTGGTATGGCTAAACGTCGACCCAGAAAATCCATCGAGCAATGGAAAGCCGTCATTGCCGATCAACAAGCTAGTGGTTTATCGCGGCTAGAGTATTGCTTTAAGCACGACATTCATATCGATACGTTTAGTGCACGGCTGAGTGAAATCAATCGAGGGCTCAATGGTCGCAGCACGGTATCGGCAAAGACGATAGTTAAACCTCAATTGGTTAAAGTCAGTACCCAAAGTCGTAAAGCACAACGTGAGTATATCGCTATTGCGTTTGCTGATGTGGAAGTGCGTTTACCATTGAGCGTCCAAGCAGATTGGTTTGCACAAGTGCTTAAAGGTTTGCAGTCATGAAAATGTTTGTCGAGCCAGGTGATATCTACCTGCATTGTGGATACGTGGATTTTCGCAAAAGCATTAATGGTCTGCTGATCATCATTGAGCATGAGCTTGAACTCTCAGTATTTAGTCATGCGATGTTTATCTTTTGCAACAAAAAACAAGACAAACTCAAAATCATCTACTGGGACAAGACCGGCTTTGTCATGTGGTATAAAGTGTTACAAAAGCACCGCTTTAAATGGCCAAAGCTAGACGATATGCGCCATATCCAGTTATCTGAGCAACAGCTTGAGTGGTTGTTATCAGGGATGGATGTCATTGGACATCAGCCGTTGTCGTATCACAGCTTGGGCTTATAACGTCAGATCATAAAAACGACTCAACGATCACCTTTTAATCTAAGTAAAGACAAGTGCTGGCGGTGTTTTTTTGGTATAATCCATAGCATGAAATCAGATGTTCAAACCTTACCCACAGATGTGTTAGCCCTGCAACAAATGGTCGCTAAGTTGCAGCGTGAACTCGATGCCAAAGACGCTAAATATCAGCGTTTACTGGAGCAGTTCCACTTAGCGCAACATCAACGTTTTGGAGCCAATGGTGAAGCGCATCCGGGACAAGGTGAGCTGTTTAATGAGGCAGAAGATATCCATCACAATGAGGATACTGAGTCTGACTCAGACACTACTACGGTAACCTATGAGCGCAAACAGGCAAAGCGCAAGCCGTTACCGGCAGACTTGCCGCGTGAGCGTATTGTGCATGACATTGATGACGCGGATAAGGCCTGTGGTTGCTGTGGCCATGATTTACATTGCATCGGTGAAGATGTCTCAGAAAAGCTGGAGTTTATCCCGGCACAAGTGAAAGTCATTGAGCATGTACGGCCTAAATATGCGTGTAAAGCCTGTGAAAAAGACGGCACGGCTAATCAGATTAAACAAGCTCCGATGCCTGCTACCATTATCCCCAAAGGCTATGCAACACCCAGCTTGTTAGCGCAAGTGATTACCAGCAAATATCAATACGGTCTACCATTACATCGCCAAGAGTCGATGTTTAAACAATACGGCATTGACATGAGTCGCAAAACGTTATCGGACTGGATGGTCAGGTGTAGCGATAAGTTGCAAATGCTGTATGACAGGTTAAAAGCCATACAGCTTGCACAACCGGTGATACATGCTGATGAGACCACTGTAAACGTCGTTAGCGATGACAACGTCAAATCCTACATGTGGGTGTATGCCACAGGCGCTGACTCACCCAAAGATAAGCTCGTGGATAGTGATATCAAACCCATCGTGCTGTTCGATTACCACAACAGTCGAGCCAGCAAGTGTGCGGTGGCATACCTCAACGGGTATCAAGGCTATCTGCAGGTCGATGGTTATGCAGGGTATCATCATACCCAAGCGACACTCGTGGGCTGCTGGGCACATGCGCGCCGCAAGTTCCATGAGGCCAAAATCGCCCAAGGTAAAAAGCCGTCAGGTAAAGCGGATATGGCCTTAAGCACTATCCAAAAGCTCTATCGTATCGAGACGCAGATAAAAACCTTGTCAATATCAGAGCGCTATCAACAGCGCCAAGACAAAGCGCTGCCAATAATAAATAAGTTTAAAGACTGGCTCATCAAATCAGAGCAACAGGTATTACCCAAAACCAAACTTGGTGAAGCTATCCTCTACACACTCAATCAGTGGTATAAACTCATCGCCTACACACAAAATGGACAGCTGAATATCGACAACAATCGAGCCGAGCGCTGTATCAAACCCTTTGTCATTGGCAGAAAAAATTGGATGTTTAGCCAAACCGCGAACGGCGCTCACGCATCAGCAGTGCTGTACTCCATCATTGAAACCGCTAAGGCGAATGGACTCGTACCGTTTGATTATCTCATGCAGGTACTTGCAAAAATCAGCCAACCTGACGTTGATATTGATGCGTTATTACCTTGGGAAATTACACTCGGTTAGTGGTGCTCACAAGATGCTGACAATTCAACCACCTATCATCTTCATACTTATGTCTAATTGTCAAAATTTTGACTATTCCGCCTAATTCATAAAAACAGGTCCCACGAAATAAGATGCACGAAACAGGAACCGCCTCATGCCTTCATTATCATCCAAACCTTCAATTTTTTTTCTCTACGGTGCAATAAGCATCGTCTCAGCATCAAGCCAAGCGGCTGACTTCACATTAATAGAGCAAGAAAACCAATCGTACCTTGTAAAATGCCACAATCAGGTTGAAGCGCATATTGCGTTTGAGTTTTCTGAAGAATTGCAAGTGTATGACATGTGTGTGCTTCGTCATTATCAGCAATTACCTAACGGAGATGATGTGGTTGAAGTCAATCAATGCGTGAGTCATTCTTCGAATAATCTTAATGATGTTGCTCAACAATTATGTGATCCCTATCAAGCTGTGACATTAGAAGGGGATGATAATGAAGGTTAAGTCTTTTGTATGTAGTGGACTGCTAATGTTACTGTCTGGATTCACTACGAAAGCCAGTGTTGCATCAGTCCATGGTTTTGAATCCGGTTGGGATGGTTTTATTAATACCGGCTCTAAAGTTTTTTTTCGTCGTCAAGGGGCAACGCCTTCTTCTGGAACTGGGCCTGCTTCAGGGGCAAATGGCAGTCCTTATTATTTGTTTTTAGAGACCTCCTTCGGTGGTGCATATCATAAAGGCAATACCGCCATGCTGCAAAAAAGCAATGTCAGCAGTAACACGATAATCTTTGAATATCACATGCATGGTGATCAGACTGGTACCCTTGGGCTTGAGGTGTATTTTGAGAATTCTTGGCATCGCGTCTGGCAAGCTTCGCATCAGCAGCATAAAAATCCCTACACTCCATGGACACGACAGCAAGTGAGCCTTGCGTTTTATCCGGGAAGAAAATCCATTCGTTTTGTGGCTATCGCTGCAGGTGGATATCGCGGCGATATTGCTATTGATAATGTGCAATTTGCTAATACATCCGCCAGTACGACTTCTACTTTTCATTATGACTCTCTCAATCGCTTAGTCTGCGCCGAAGATGCCGTCAATGGTGATAGACAATATACCTATGATAATGCAGGTAATCGTGAGCAAATGCGCATAGGAGAGTGTCATGAATAAACCATCGCTAATATTTTATGGACTACTCATATTCTTTATTAGTGTTCCAAGCAGTGCATTAGCTACGACTGAAAGTACAGGTATGGGTGACAGTGGTGCCTATGAAGGTCCCGCTTTGGGTTTGCCACAATATTCTGTTACCGATGAGCATCTGATTAATGTGGCCTCCGGGGCGATATCTCACTCAATACAAACGGTGTCTATTGGACAAGGACAGCATGAGTTAGCTCATAGTATTTCGGTGATTAACAATGATTTAGTCAATTACCATCAATCACAAGCACCAGGTTATAAAGATAAATTTCGTGGGGGCATCATCACGCAAAAATTCAGTGAAAGAAAAGCTGGTGGTGCCTATGGTGGAACCACTTATATTTACTACACAACACACGTGTTTGACCATGAAGGCAGCTATGATTTTGATTTAGATGCATCCACAAATACCTTTTCCAGTATTCGCGATGACCAAGTCACATTGGTTTTTCAAGGTAACAGGCAATATCTGTTAACCAAAGCCGATGGCACAAAAGTATATTTCAGAGGTTATTTCAAACCCAACGAAGATGGTCACATCAAAACCTATGCGGTGATGGTAAAAATCGTCAAGCCGGACGGATTTACAATTGATATTCACAAGCGCTACGATACTATTTTTAGCCCCATTATGAGTGTTAATACCAATAATGGTTTACAGCTCAAATACATTTATGACGTGCACCATCGTCCTATTGCAGCGGATAAGCGTGATAATCCACATATGGCGCAGATGCCTTCCGAATCAGGCTCATGGTCAAGCTGGTATCCTAGTAAAATTGTTGCACTAAACAATGCGGTAGAGGTATGCCCTATTCAAAATAACACTTGTCAATTAAGTCATGATTGGCCGACAGCGACATTTGAATGGCCGGATGGCATGCCGCGGGCAATGTATGTGGGTCAAGATACCTTCACCGTCACCGACATGGGAGGATTGAAGACAGTGTTTCACACTTCTCAAGCGATGCATCCACTTTATCCGAATAAAAGCCGTTCTGTGATCAGCAAAATAACATTGCCTAACGAACAATCTATTACTTATAGATACAGTTTATTCCCAATACTGCAAACATTTCCTCTTGGCTCAATGCAATACCCATACGTCAAAGATTATATTCTTGGAGTGTTAGGCTCAGCAACCAAAGATGGCAGAACTACAGAATATTGGGTCGGCCCTAATACCGCCTCCAAAGATGCTTATAGTGGAGAAACCATTACAACAACTACCAATGTTGACCGTGGCGTAGAACGAATTTATTTTTCCAACGTAGAAACAGATTCACCAAAAAGTCACAGGGGTAAGGTCATCACGGTGCCGTATTACATTGAAACGTGGGATAAGATTGTTCATTTGACCAAAGATGCGACTAATCGTGTGACAGAAATAGAAGATAAGTTAACTAACCATTATTCTTTATTTGAATACGATAATAAAGGGCGCCTCTATCAATCCACTGTCAATGATGCAGTGACGCAAGCGCAATTTAACACCTACTTGTGTAATAGCGTTAATTGCAATAAACCCAGTGCAACAAGCAGTCCATACAGCACTTTTCTCGGCTATGATAGGGACGAGCCTGCACCGGTGTGGACGTATACAAAGTACAGCCACCAAACTGGACAACTCACAAGCATTACTCACCCCCAAAATGCCAGCAATATCAAACCAATGTCAGTCTATAAATATACCTGGTTATCTGCGCGATATAAAAATGCTGCTGGCAGTATTGTCAATGCGTCAACACCCATATCCATGTTAACGCGAGCAATCAGTTGTGAAAACTCGGCCATGGTGAATGAGCGCTGTCAAGGCAATGACCAAATCACCATCGATTATCACTACGGTACAGGTAGTGGTGCAAATAATTTATGGCTAATTGCAACCACATATTCCTCTGAGCGAGAACGCAGCAGTTTTGTAACGTGTTATGAGCATGATAAATACGGGCGAGTGATTGGCGAATCCCAACCCAAATCAGGCATATCAGTAAATGCCTGTAATGCGAAGCGAGGGTTTTAATCATGATTAATTTACATAAGGCTCTTATTAATCAATGCTTAGTTGTTGTATTTTTATTCAATGTTGCAAGCACGGTAAATGCCTCGCAAGTTGCCAGTGAATTTACCACTGCAACGCGTTATGATATTGCCGGACGAGTCACCGGTACAATATCGCCAGACCCTGATGGTCGCGGGCCGTTGACCTATGCTGCAACAAGAATCACTTACAATGCAATCGGCTTAGTGTCGTTAATTGAGCAAGGTGAACTTGCAAGATGGCAATCAGAATCCGTTGCCCCAGCTAATTGGTCACACTTTACCCGTCATTCCAGTGTCATGCATTATTACGATAGCAAAGGACGCTTAGTGGGCAAAGCCATTCGGGATGCGAGTAACACGACACAGCAATTTGTTCAAACGAGCTATGATAATTTTGACCGCGTTGTGTGTGAAGCGCGGCGTATTATCCCCAGTCAATTTGATAACGTAACCATTGATGCTTGTAAAGCCGGCTATCATCCAGATTACGGGTACGATAGGATTACGCGCTTTGAATATGATAAATACAATCAAGTATTGGTTGAATATCGGGCGTGGGATACGCCCCTTTCCCAAGCGTATCGCGAAAATATTTATGTACCATCACGACCGGGATTACTTGCTTCGGTAAAAGATGCCAAAGGCAACGAAACCCGCTACACCTATGATATGTATTTAAATATATCGCGCATTGATTATCCTCACTATGGACCAAGTCATTACAATCAATATCGCTCGGATAATGAATATGCCACCTTTAAATACGATGCACGTGGAAATTTACGTCATGAGCGTAAACGCAATGGTGATGAATTTGAGTATCGTTACGATAATCTCAATCAACTCGTAGCTAAAATAGCACCTGATAGTCAAGATTCAGTGCGCTATCGCTATGATGCTCAAGGTTTGCAGCTCTCTGCAAGTAAAGGCAGCTACAATGATAAAATCACTTTAACGCATGCCTATGATGCACGAGGAAACCTGAAAAGTACTACCACGGCAGAAGGCTATTATGGCACTACGCGAGTGCGCACGGTGTCGATGGAATATGATAAGAACAGTAATCGCAGCAGTATTACTCATCCTGATGGTCAGCGTTTTACCTTTACTGTGGACGGACACAATCGCTTAAAAAGCATTGTGCATGCCAATAACCAAATACTGCTGCGCATTGATTATTCAGCGCAAGGTCGTCGAAAACAACTGTGGCGTGCCAATGGAAACCACACGCATTATGCGTTTAATGATATTGGGCAACTTACACAACACCAACAAGCCTTTGGGCAAAGCCAATATAACTTAACCCAAGGCTTTACATACAACAAGATTGGGCAAGTCCAAGAGATTAGTACCAGTAATACCGGCTATCACTATCAAGGTAATGAGCAGCGTCAAGGCCAATATAAGGTTAATAATCTCAACCAGTACATTATGATTGAAGGTGCGATGTTGCACCACGATAAAAATGGTAACCTCACTCATGATGCCGATAACAACCGCTTCAGTTACGACAGTGAAAATCGTTTAATTGCTGTCAATGGCAATGACACCGCGAGTATTACCTACGACCCCAATGGGCGTTTATATAAGACCGTTATCAACGGCAAATCGAGTTACTATGTATTTGCAGGGGATGCGCTAATTGCCACAACGGATGGCAATAACAACATCACCGCGCGATTTATTCACTCCGACCAAATCGATGAGCCGCTCATCCAATACCAAGGCGCAACAGCAAGTTACAATGCCACTCAATACTTACATGCCAATTACCAAGGCAGTGTCATTGCGTTGAGCAATCTGAGCAATAACAAAGTATCGCAGGTCAATCAATACGATGCCTTTGGTGTGCCTGCTGGCATTAATAACACCTTGTTTACCTACACGGGGCAATTGTATTTAAACGAGTTACAATTATACTACTACAAAGCACGGATTTATCATCCAAAGCTAGGAAGGTTCTTGCAAACAGACCCTGTGGGCTATGAAGACCAGATGAATCTATATACTTATGTTGCGAATGATCCTATCAACAATAAAGACCCAACCGGTAAGTATTTAGATACCATCCTTGATGTTGGCTTCATTTTATATGACTTAGGTGACATGGCAGTTAATGGAGTCAACGAGACTAATTCAGCTTCACTTGCAGCAAATGTTGCTGGAGCTCTTATTCCTGGAGCAACAGGGTTAGGTTTAGCTGCTAGAGCAGGCAAAAAAGCTTGTTGTTTTGTCGCTGGAACTCAAGTCTTGACTGAAGATGGCTACAAAAACATAGAAGATGTAAAATTAGGCGAAAAATTATGGGCTAAAAATGTTGATACTGGTGAGCAAGATTGGAAACCAGTGGTTAAAATTTTTAATGAACCAGACCGCGGAATATATGAGATTAAGCTGGAAGGCGAAGACGGTTTCATACAAAAAATCCAAGCAACTGATGATCACCCTTTTTATGTTGTTGGTGCTAGCTGGAAGACAACCATAGAGTTATCTGAAGGTGATTTGATAGAGACCGATGGCAACGGCCCAATGAAGGTTGTGAGTGTTGTCGATGAAAAGCGTCAGGCGCTTACTTATAATTTTACCGTAAAAGACTTCCATACATATTATGTGACCAAGAAGAATGTATTAGTGCATAATTGTGGTATTAAGATGAAAGATACTCACAACCCAAATGCAACAAGAGTTGATGGGGACCCTTCGCAAGCCGTAGCCGAAGCTGGTTACGATAAGGCGAAGCTTCAATGCGCAAAATGTAAATTGGAAACGAGTATTACGAATCGTAAAGCCGAGCAGAAGAGAAAAGGCCCCGATGCTGGACATGCTAAGAAAATAAAATCTGAGCAAAAACAGTTGGACAAAGTTAATAGAAGATTAAAAGAAGTAGAAAGTAGCTAAAATCATGAATATCCTTCCACTAAAGGGAACAGATAAATTACAATTTGGCATGTATAAGAGTGATATTCTAAAATCGCTTGGTAAGCCTGATAGTATTGATAACTTGGATGCTAAAGATGAGGTAAGTTCAGAGATTTATTACTATGATTCTATGGGTTTAGGCTTGTACTTTGATAAAGATACGGGCTTTAGACTCTGGGGCCTTTCAATATCTGACCCTTCTATTCAGCTTAACGGGGTTTCGCCTATTGGTATGTCTGAAACAGATTTGCTGAAAGCCTTCCCTGCGATTGAACTTGATGTTATTGATGGAGAATTCAAGGAGTATCTTCTGCCTGAACAGGAAGTAGAATTCTACCTGAAAGGTAATGTAGTGCAGAGCATTATGCTAAATCCTGATTTGGATGAATATAGTGTGAAATACTCTAATCAAAAATAAAACCTTTTAATCCAAAGCCTCGCTAGCCGAGGCTTTGTTTATTAATATAAATATCAAAAATGCTGATGATGCTCTCAAGGAGGATGTATGGCGAAGGATCTATCGTGTCCGTCCGGTAATCACCACTACCCGAGCTTGATTACCCAAGGTAATAACGCATCAATATCAACATCAGGTTGGCTGATTTTTGCAAGTACCTGCGCAAACCACTCCGCTTGAACACTCAGTGGAAAGCGGACTTCCACATCGGCAAACGCGATGGCAATAAATTCATGTTGTGCTTTACGACGTGGCGTGCTGACTTTAACCAGCTGAGGCCTAGTAATGCTATCTGCTGATACGTTGCAACGACCATTGAGCCCTCGATTGATTTTACTCAGTCGTGCACTGAACGTATCGATATGAATGTCATGCTTGAGGCAATATTCAAGTCGCGATAGACCACTAGCTTGTTGATCGTCAACGATGGCTTTCCATTGTTCGATAGATTTTCTGGGACGACGTTTTACCATATCAAAGCTCCATATATATGCAGAAGCTTGATTATCAAACACAGATTATGGTGTTGCTAGACGGGGTTTACCGGACGGACACGTTATACATTTGCATGGTGTGCAAATAAACATTCAACCCCTTCTTTGTTAATTTCTGTCGATCTCGTAATTACTAATAAATCTGTAAGTTAGTTGTGTTTTATTATTAATGATTAAAGTGTTTTTGAATGCTAAGATCTTAAGAAAATCTCATTAGATTACTGATATGCCTACTACCATTACTAAATCTCACATTAGCGTTGCTCAAAATGCCTCAGGTCGACATTTAAATGTCCCTATTTATGAGATATCTTCTCAACTGGATGGACCCCATGTTTACATACAGTCTTCAATTCATGGTTCAGAGGTGCAAGGGAATGTGGTGATATATCACCTTGTCCGAGCCTTAAAAGAGCTAACAATTCACGGTAAAATTACATTAGTACCTAATTGTAATCCTGTTGGAACAAACATAAAAGCAGGTGAATACACGTTAGGGCGCTTTGATCCAGTCAATGGCACTAATTGGAATCGAGGTTATTATTATGATGAAGAATCAGTCATTGATTTTGCAGATACTGTCACGGCACAAGATAGTATTGAAGATATCCGACGTGCCTTTAAGGCACAGACACTCTCACAAATCCAACAAAAGCAGCAACAACCATGGGGTTTAGGATTAGCCCAGCAGCTTAATTTAACTTTACAATCTTTCGCTTGTCAGGCTGATATTGTATTAGATCTACATAATGGCCCAGTCTCTAGCCGCCATATTTATATCCCCGAATATTTAGCTCATCAAGCTGCCCAGTTTTCTATGCCTCATGTGATATTGATCCCGAATCATTTTGCGGGCGCATTGGACGAAGCAAGTTTTTGTCCATGGTGGACGTTATCTGAGCATTTAACAACGCGCTTTGGTCGTCCATATGATTTTAATATAGAAGCTTATACATTAGAGATGGGCAGCCAAGAAATTATCGATTTTGCTGATGGAGAAACTGATGCATCATCCATTTTAGCGTATTTACAGCACAAACAATGTATTGCAACAGTAGATTATCAACCACAAGATATTAAGCGAGTAGGGGTCTATTTAAAGGATTATAAAACCTTATTCACGGATTTTGGCGGCATGGTTGAATATACTGCAAAGCCTGGTCAGCAAATAAAACAGGGAGATACATTGGCGAAGGTATTAAATATTGATGACTTGGATAATCAATATGGTGCACAAATTATCCAAGCGCCTTGTGATTTAATTCCGATACTACATTTCCCCTCAGCCTCGGTATTAAGTGGCACGCAATTATATAAATGTTTTACTAATTACTTTGATATTGATTAAATGACCTTAGTAAACCGTTTAGCGTGCCATCATTATTTACTCACTTTTAACAGACGTTTCAGTGCTTTTCGCTGCTTTTTGCACTCGTTCTATATACATATTAATGTTTTGTTCAAGCACCGTTAGCGGTACTGAGCCATGGGCTAATATTGCCGCATGAAACTCACGTAAATCAAAGTCGTCACCCAATATTTGTGTAGCTTGAGCACGAAGTTCTTTAATTTTAATCTCGCCGAGCTTGTATGATAGCGCTTGGCCTGGCCATGAAATATAACGGTCAATTTCTGTGGTGACATTATGTTCAGACAGGGCAGTGTTTTCTAACATGTAATCCAATGCTTGTTGGCGCGTCCAGCCCATTACGTGCATTCCTGTATCGACCACTAGTCGACAAGCACGCCACATTTCATAACTTAAGCGGCCAAATTCATCATAAGGTGTTTCATAAAATCCCACTTCCTTACCTAAAAATTCACTATATAGTCCCCAACCTTCACCAAAAGCAGAGATATAAGTGGAACGACGGACTTGTGGTAAATCCGTCATTTCACGTGCCAATGAGATCTGTAAATGATGACCCGGCACAGCTTCGTGCAACGTCAATGCAGGCAATGCATATAAAGGACGTTTATCTAATGCATAAGTATTGACCCAATAATAACCTGGTTGTCTATCATTGCGTGGAGACACATAACGACCGGTTGTGTATTTAGGTGCGATAGAATCGGGTACTGGCGCTACTCCATAAGGAGTTCGGGGAAGTTGATTAAATAATTGGGGTAATAACGCATCAATACGCTTAGATAATACCATGGCATAATCAATAAGTTCATCAGGGCTGTTAGCATAAAATTGTTTATCTGTACGTAAAAAGTCAATAAATTCGTTGATTGTGCCGCTAAAACCTAAATCATCAAGTACACCTTGCATATCATTTCTGATCCGTGCCACTTCTTTTAATCCGATGGTGTGGATCTCATCAGCAGTCATATCCAATGTCGTATAATGCTTAATCCGATTTTGATAAAATTCACGCCCATTGGGCCAACTTGCTACCGCAATATCGGTTTTTGCTTGTGGGATGTATTCATTGACT
>Ga0233438_10004580_pt1 | contig 12062 bp, 15 predicted proteins | sample SI_123_September_FD_182720 | JGI IMG/M metagenome (GOLD analysis project Ga0233438, IMG submission 182720) | Seawater microbial communities from Saanich Inlet, British Columbia, Canada - SI_123_September2016_10_MG | ecosystem: Environmental > Aquatic > Marine > Inlet | place: Canada: British...
TAATCAGCAATATTTCTTTATATTTTTTTTTTGTACATGTAATAATTAAATCTCTAACCTTTAGATTGGCTTCATCTAAAGTGTAACCGTGTAGATCAAATTTAAACCTATCTTTTCTTTCTTGATTTTGTAAACTATTTTTATCTTTATCGTATATGTCAGAAGGATTTTTTATATAAGACTTCCAAGTATTAATATCTTCTTTGGAGAGGTCTTTCTTTTTAATCACTGACTAATAATCTCAGATAAATACCAATTCGGGCTATTTTTTTTAATATTTTTAGTAAACTTCCAGATGTCAGATACAAATTTTATTTTATCAGGATTGCCTTCAATAATTTTATCATTTTTATCTTTTTTGACAGAAATAACTTCTGCTACAAATCTAACAGTAGCAAACAAAACGTCATTTACTTTTTCATATTTTTCTACAGAAGACTCTTTCATCCCTATAAAAGTGAACTCAGATTTAATTTTTTCTGAATTTCTTGCTTCGATCGCATCAGAAAAATTACTATTCATTGTTGGTGTTAAAAGATCTTTAAGTTTTTTAACTTCACCATTTGCAAAAGCAGTCAAAATCGTTTCATAAGCAATTTCGGCTCCTTTCAAAAATTCTTTCTTGTCTTTACCTTCTAAAATATCGTGATTTTGTTTTATTAACTTAAGTTCGTTTTTGGGAATATTGAATCTCTTTTCTTCAAAACCTCGATGAACTTTAGACTCATGACCAGTTTTTCTACCCAATATACTTCTCAGCCTCAGGATAATGAATCCGGCGATCATGCCCAACAAAATAATATCTATATAGCCAAAACTATTACTCATAATTTGATAAATATACATTAATAATATATTTTTGTATCAGACAAATGAACCCATTTTTTATAATATTTATATGCCTTCCAGCATTAGAGATATACCTATTGATAGAAGTGGGGGGTCACGTTGGTGCCTTCAACACTGTCGCTTTAATTTTTTTAACTGCTGTGATTGGTGTATATTTTGCAAAACACCAAGGTATGGAAACTTTAAAGTCAGGAATGGTTAATTTATATCAAAATAAAATGCCGATCTATGAAATGATGTCTGGTGCTTCAATTGCAGCAGCGGCTTTATTGCTTATTATACCTGGATTCTTTACAGATTTTTTTGGTTTTTTACTACTTGTTCCTTTCACAAGAAAAGTTTTATTTGGTTTAGCCTTAAAAAAAAAAAAGAGAGAAGATGTAGGATCTAAGAATAAGACTATTGATGGTGAGGTTATAGATAATAATAAAGATGAACTATAAAATTATAGGTAAATATATTAAGGAATTAAATTTTAATATTCCAAATCCAAAAACATTTTTTTTACTATCTAAAGATATAGCAAATTATAAAATTAACATTGATATAAAAAGCTCACAAACCAAACAAAATATTATCGAGGTTTTAACTAGTTTAAGCCTCACCCCAACAAAAGATAATTTTGAAACTATTAATACAAAAATTATTTATTCAACAATAATTGAGCTTGAAGGCAATCAACTAACTAAAGATAAAATGGAAAAAATTATACTAATAGAAGTTCCTTCTAAGATTTATCCTGAATTAAGAAAGATATTCGTTTTTTTATTTGAAAACTCAGGGTTTAAGGATGTAAAAATTAGTAAAGCTGTTGATTTCGATAATCTTTATAAAATGAGAAAAATTCAATAAAAGTTCTTCTTTAGTTCAGATTTTAAAAATTTTTTATGTTTTTGTATTTCTGCTTCTAAAATTTTTACTACTATTTTGCTATAATCTTTTGCCTTGGTGATATTTTGTTCCGAAGGGTGATTTGAGAGGTTAAATTTAGGTTCTTTCGCATCCAGCAAATTTATATAAACTTCTCTTAATAACTCGCAATCTAACAAGGCATTATGTTTAGTCCTTCTGGAAAGATCAACGTTAAATCTTTTACATAATGCATCTAAAGAATTAGATGTCCCTGGAAATTTATTTCTAGCAACTTCTAGAGAATCTATTACCAATTTTTTATTAATTTTATCTTTTTGAATTGATTCCAATTCTCCATCCAAAAAACTAAGATCAAAGGAAGCATTGTGGATAATAATTCTTTTATTTTTTATAAAATTTAAGAATTCATCCGCTATTTGATCAAATGTTTCTTTATCTTTTAAAAAATCTTCCGAAAACCCATGAACATTGAAAGCTGCGGGGGGCATATTTCTTTTAGGATTAATAAGCTTATGAAAAACTTTTCCAGTCACAATTAAATCTTTAGTTTCAATACAAGCAATTTCAACGATCTTATGACCATCTCTGAAGGATAATCCTGTTGTTTCAGTATCTAGGAAAACTTCATTCATATTTTCTAATTATATTGAATAATTTCTTTTTTAACATCCTTAAATTATTTTCATTAACAACCACATAATCACAAAATTTAATCTTTTTATTATCATTTAGTTGTTTTTTATCAAAAAAATCAAAAAATTTTTCATCGCTGTTCTTTAGCATGAACCTTTTTAATCTTAAATTTCTTTTAGCTTTGACAAAAATAACAATGTTAAAATATTTCATTAAATTACTTTCGATGAGTAATGGTATTTCATAAAAAAGAAGCTTCCTATTTTTATTTTTATTAGTAAATTTTTTCATAGTAATTCTCACTTGGGGGTGGATAATTTTTTCTAACTTTTTAATATTTTTTTTATTATTTAAAATTATTTTTCTAAGATTCTTTTTTATGAAATTATCGTTTCTAATATTAAATTTTTTACTTAATATTTTTTTAAAACTTTTATCTTTGTAAAGCTTTTTAACAGTTTTATCAGCGCTAAAAAGAGGGCCGCGTTTATATGATAAAATCTGACTAGCCGTTGTTTTTCCAGATGCTAACGATCCTGTAATACCAATTTTAATCATTTAAGTTTTGAATTTAATAATTCTATTAAACCATTATCGATTTCAGGATTAATTTTATTCCATAAATAAAAAGATTTTTGCCCCTGATAGATAAACATATCGAGTCCATTAAAAACTTTTTTTCCCTCTTCTTTTAAATGCTTATAGGTTTTTGTTTCTAATGGATTATATATAGTATCTATATAAATAACATTGCTTTTAGTTTTAGAAAAATTAAAATTAAACTCATCTCCATTTTTAAGTCCAAGACTTGTTGCGTTAATAATAATATCGAAATTTTTTATTTCATGCTTTAAGGTATCCCAGGGTAAGATAGATATATTATTAAATTTTTTTTTTAAGAATATACATTTCTCATTAGTTCTGTTTGTTATTGAAATGTTTTTTATGCCTGACTTTTGCAATGATAAAATGACAGATGGAGAAACACCACCTGCTCCAATAACTAAGGATTTTTTATTTAAATCTTTATCAATCTCCTTAAGGTAAGCTGCTTGTAGGCCAAACACATCTGTGTTTTCTCCAATTATAAAATTGTTATCATCTAAAAGTATAGTGTTTACCGATCCCGTTTGTTCGGCGTCATTAATTAATTTATCAACGTGATTTATAATTTTTTGCTTGAAAGGTAATGTAACATTTATGCCAGCAAGCGATCCGTTTTTAATTTTACTAATAATTTCAGTTAAGTCTTTATCGTCTGCCTCTATTATAGAATAGTTGGCTTCTAGGCTATATTTATCAAACCAATAATTGTGCAAAACTGGTGATAAGGAATGTTTAACTGGGTTTCCAATTATTGCAAAATTTTTTTTCATTTTTTAAACTGTTTTATATAATTTATGATTTCTTTAACAGGTAATCCCATAATTGAGTCTCTATCTCCTTTAACATATTCGAAAAGTTCTAATCCATCTGCTTCAATTTGATATACGCCATACGCTAGCAAAGTTTTTGTTTCTATTTTGCTCAAATATTCTAATAATTCTTCATCTTTTAAATTCTTCATTTTAAGCTCTGAAGTATCAGTATGGTTCCATATCATTGCTCCGTTTTTAGAGATGCAAACTGAACTTATTAGATAATGTTTTGAATTATTAAGTTTTTTCAATATTTTAAAGGCTTCTTCTCTAGAATTAGGTTTATTAATAAGTTCTTCGTTAAAATCAATTACGCTGTCAGCTCCAAGAACTAGTCTATCAGGTTGTTTGTTGCTAACCTTTATGGATTTTATTTCTGCAAGATTTTTGGATATAGATAATGGATTAGCGCCTTCAGATAAAAGAGACTGTTTAATATCATCTTCATTTACATTTGATAAGATAACTTCGTTATCAATATTATATTTATCGAGGATTTGTTTTCTTACTCCGCTTTTAGACGCTAATATTATTTTCATTGGTTTTTCTTTATTTCTATTATTTTTAATATCGATGCCGCGGTTTCTTCAACAGATCTTCTAGTAACGTCTATAATTGGCCAACTGTTTTTTTTAAATAATATCTTGGAGTCTTCTACCTCCTTTTTAATAGATTCTAAATCAGTATATTCTTTTAAGTTCTGATCTTGCATAATGGCTACACGATTACGTCGTATATCAGATAATCTTTCTGGGTCAGCAATTAAACCAATAACGCATAGAGTATCATTCGTATATAAGTCATTTGGAATTTTTTGATCTAAAACTAAGGGGATGTTTACGGTTTTATATCCTCTGTTTGCTAAATAAATTGATGTGGGTGTCTTACTAGTTCTACTTACACCTAAAAGAATTATATCGGCAGCATTAATATCATCAATTTTTTTTCCATCATCATGTGACATGGTAAACTGTATTGCTTCTATTCTTTTATAATAATCTTCGTCTAAAACATGTTGTGCGCTTGGTTTATGTATAGCTTTTTGATTGAGAAGTTTTGAAAAATTAAGAATTAGATTTCCTAAAACTCCAAAACATGAGACAGAAAAATTTGCACTTTGGTTGGCAAGGTATTTAGCTAGTTTTGTCTCCACAATTGTATATAAAATAATAGAATTATTAACTTCTTTACATTCTTTAATAATTCTATCTATTTGCTGTTCCGTTCTTATAAAGGCAAATTCTTTTTTTTCATATTCAAAATTAGCAAACTGGGATTTTAAAGATAAAAATATTCTATCTAAAGTTTCACCAGTAGAGTCAGACACAAGATATACATTGTATTTTTCGTTCATATGTTTGTTGATAAAATATTAATTCATTAATATTTTACAATTTCAACCAAGTAACAAAAAATAAATTAACACTAATTAACATTATTTGAACAATTTATTACTTGTTGATAATAATGTTTTTTAAATGTTTATAAAATGAATAAAAACTAAAAATTAAGGAAAACTGTTCAAATTTATCAAGGTACGTATGTATAATTACTGTAAAAATAGTTATATAACTAATTAACAAACCCTATAGCTATAACTATACTTATAAACTTATATTATTTAATGAGTAAACTTGAAGAAATCTTAATAAATAAAAAGATTTGTAAATCGGTTTGGTTTATGAGACAAGCTGGGAGATATCTTCCTGAATTTAGAAAAATTAGATTACAAAATCAAAATTTTATAGAACTTTGTTTAAATAGTGAATTAAGCTCAGAAATAACATTACAGCCTATTAAAAGATTTAATTTAAATTCAGCAATAATTTTTTCAGATATATTAATGGTACCATATGCTTTAGGTCAAGAAGTTGAATTTATTAAAGATATCGGTCCAAAACTAAAAGAATTCAATTTAAAATTTTTCAAACAAAATAACAAAAAATCTTTTACTCAAAAATTACAGCCTGTCTATCAAGCTATTAGTAAAACTAGAGATAAATTAGACAAGGAGAAATCTTTGATTGCTTTTGTTGGGGCCCCATGGACATTATTAATTTATATGCTGAATTTAAAATTAAACAATAATGAACTTGATTATCAAAAAGTTAGATTAAAAAAAGATGTAATAAGCTCAATATTAGATGAATTAAATAAATATCTCTTCATTCATATTGAAAATCAAATAAATGCAGGTGCAGGTGTAGTTCAAATATTTGATTCTTGGGCAGGGCTAATTAAACCAGAGGACTTTGTTAATTATTGTATAGAGCCTAATTTTAAACTTGTTAACTTTTGTAAGAAAAAAAATATACCAGTTATATGTTTTCCAAGAGGAATAGGTACAAATTATAAAATATTTAATAATATTGTGAAGCCGAACGGGCTGAATATAGATTATGATGTTGATCCTAGCTGGGTAAAAGCAAATTTAAAAGACGTTGTAATCCAAGGTGGTTTAAATCCTAACATTTTATTAAAATCAGAAGAAGAAATAGTGAGTAATGCGAGAAAGTATTTAGATACTTTTAGGGATTTACCATATGTATTTAACTTAGGACATGGTTTGCTTCCTTCGACGGACCCAGATAAAGTTGAAAAATTAATTAAATTTTATAGAAATTACTAATGATGAAAAATGATCACCCAAAAGTAAAATTTGGAAAGACGGGAGTCTTATTAATTAATCTTGGCACACCTGACTCAACAAGTTGGTGGGACATCAGAAAATATTTAAAAGAATTCTTATCAGATCGAAGGGTTATAGAAATTAACCCTATGCTTTGGCAAGTTATTTTAAATTTAATTATACTTACTTTCAGACCGTCTAAAACAGCACATGCATATAAAAAAATTTGGAGGAAAGAAACTAACGAGTCCCCATTATTGTATTTTACCAGAAGCCAAGCACAAAAACTTAAAAACAAAATAGGCAATGAAAAATTAATTGTAGATTTTGCAATGAGATATGGGAACCCAAGCATTAAATTAAAACTTAATTTACTAAAAGAAGCGGGATGTGAAAATATAATCATTTTACCATTATACCCACAATATGCAGCTGCGACTACAGCCACAGTTTGTGATGAGGTTTATCGAACATTAATGAAAATGAGGTGGCAACCGAGTCTACAAATAATACCACACTATGAGTCAGATCCAGTTTACATAAACGGGCTAGTAAAAAGCATAGAGAAAAAAGTTCAATCTATTAATTGGAAACCAGATTTAATTATCTCATCTTATCACGGGATACCTAAAAAATATTTTGACAAAGGTGATCCTTATCATTGCTATTGTCAAAAGACGACTAGACTTATCAAAGAAAAGTATTCGCCTATAAATATTGAGACTACTTTTCAATCAAGATTTGGGCCTCAAGAATGGTTAACACCTTATACAGATAAAACACTCGAGAGTTTACCGAGCCAAAATATAAAAAATCTATTAGTTATTTGCCCTGGTTTTGCATCAGATTGTGTAGAAACCTTAGAAGAAATTGATATTCAAGGTAGAGAAAGCTTTTTGAGCAATGGAGGAGAAAATTTTGATTTAATTCCATGTCTAAACGATAACTCAGACCACATTGATTTATTTGAAAGTCTTGTAAAAAAATATATTTAAAATGAATTTTTATCTTTTATTAAAGTCTTTACATTTGATCGCTGTAATATCATGGATGGCAGGTTTATTATATTTGCCAAGAATATTTGTCTATCATTCAGAAGCGTCTCATGACTCACAGAAAGAAGTCTTCAAAACAATGGAAAAAAAGCTTTATAATTATATTATGATGCCGGCAATGTTATCGTCTTGGTTATTTGGAGCTTTATTAGTTCATAGTTTAGGTTTTAATATTTTTTATGAACTTTGGATGCAAATAAAAATTATTTCAGTTTTGATTTTAACCTATTATCATTTTACACTCGGAAGATATCTCCAAGAGTTTGCAACAGACAATAATCGCAAATCATCAAAATATTATAGAATTATTAATGAAGTGCCCACAATTATACTTATTGTTGTTGTATTTGTTGTTGTTTTCAAGCCTTTAATTTAAAGCTTGAATTTTTTCAAAAAAGTCCTATATTTAAATTCTTACCTATTAATCAATACAATTTCATGAACCTACAAGAATTAAAAAAGAAAAATCCTTCAGAGCTTATCAGTGAGGCCGAAAACCTCGGTATCGAAAATCCAAGTACTTTGAGAAAGCAAGAGATTCTTTTTGCTATATTAAAAAAATTAGCTGAAAAAAACGAACAGATAACAGCAACGGGTGTACTCGAAGTGTTGCAAGATGGTTTTGGTTTTCTAAGAGCAATTGAGTCTAATTACTTACCAGGACCAGACGATATTTATGTAAGCCCGAGTCAAATTAGAAGATTTGGTTTAAGAACAGGAGACTCAGTTGAGGGAGAAATTAGAGGACCAAAAGATGCAGAAAGATATTTTGCTCTTCTAAAAGTAAATAAAATAAATTTTGACGAACCGGAAAAAGGAAAAAATAAAATAGCATTTGACAACCTAACCCCCCTTTATCCTGATGAAAGAATAAAATTAGAGATCGAGACAACTAAGATTGAAAAGAAACCTGATAATACTGCAAGATTAATCGATTTAGTTAGCCCTATAGGAAAAGGGCAAAGATCACTAATTGTGTCGCCACCTAGAGCGGGAAAAACTATTATACTTCAAAACATTGCTCAATCTATTACCGCAAATCATCCTGAGTGTTATTTAATGGTCTTATTGATTGATGAAAGACCAGAAGAAGTTACAGATATGCAAAGATCAGTTAATGGTGAGGTTGTCGCCTCAACATTCGATGAACCAGCTTCGAGACACGTAGCTGTTGCGGAAATGGTTATCGAAAAAGCCAAAAGGCTTGTAGAACATAAAAAAGATGTAGTTATTTTACTAGACTCAATAACAAGATTAGGAAGAGCTTATAACGCTGTGATACCAAGTTCAGGAAAAGTGTTAACCGGAGGTGTTGATGCAAATGCTCTTCAAAGACCAAAAAGATTTTTTGGTGCAGCCCGTAACGTAGAAGAGGGTGGTTCTTTAACTATAATTTCAACAGCTTTAATTGATACAGGTAGCAGGATGGATGAAGTTATATTCGAAGAATTTAAAGGAACAGGTAATTCCGAGCTAATTCTTGATAGAAAAGTTGCGGATAAAAGAATTTATCCTGCACTAGATATCACAAGATCTGGTACTAGGAGAGAAGAACTTTTATTTGAAAAAGACGATCTTTCTAAAATGAATGTTTTGAGAAGAATTATAAGTCCAATGGGGACAATGGATGGAATTGAATTCTTAATTTCAAAACTCAAAAATACAAAAAATAATGCAGACTTTTTCGACTCAATGAATAAGACAGCAAATTAATTTTATTGGACAGTTTGATTATTAAAATTAGTTTCATGTAAATAAAAACCAATTATACTATTAAGTGTATTAATTTTACTTTTTAAAGAGATCGTTTCTAAAAGCTTTTGTTTTTCCTCGTTAGTAATCGGAGCAATCATTGCTAATGTGTTTATTTTTTGTACTGGATCCAATTTTTCAAATTCTTTCCAATTAAGCAAAAGACCATTTCTTTTAAAAAAAACTTTAGCGTTTTTCATTAAATCATTAGAATCAGTTTGACTATTTGTGTTATTAATATCTTCACTAAAACTATCGTAATTAACTTGAAATTCTCGATATAATTTTTTGTTAGATACTTCTTTTAAAATCTTAAATCTTGAAATTCCTGTTAAATTTATCAAAACTCTTCCGTCTTTACTTTTTTGATAATCACTGATTTTTCCAAGACATCCAATATCATAGACAGTACTACCAGTTTTTTTAGATTGAACCATTCCCATTAATTTGTCTTTGTTGTAAGCATCGTTAACTAAATCAAGGTATCTTTGTTCAAATATATTTAATGGCAAGTTAGTTTTAGGAAAATATATCACTCCGCTCAAAGGAAAAATTGGAATGATGCCAGGAAATTTTTTCATAAATACACTATACAAAAAAAAACAACATCACGGTAGCGGCATTTTATAATGGTTGACCGCAGATAAGACTGTGTACTATACTAATTTAATTGCGGGCATAGCTCAGTGGTAGAGCGTCTCGTTGCCAACGAGAAGGTCGAGGGTTCGAACCCCTTTGCCCGCTCCAGGAAATGATTTCACTTTTTAAAAAAATTTTATAATGTCTGATTTATCAAAGAAAAAATGTGTTGCTTGTGATGGAGGTATCCCTGCATTTGATACTAGTGAAATACATAAATATTTAAAAAAAATTGATGGGTGGGATGTTAAAAATAACGAAGATAAAAGTTTTTATTTGATAAAAGACTTTAAATTTAAAAATTTTGAAGCAAGCCAAAAGTTTGTAAATAAGGTTGGCCTTATAGCGGAAGAAGAAAATCACCACCCTGATATTTCTTTTGGTTGGGGTTATTGTAAAATAAAAATTTTTACTCATGCAATTAAAGGCCTTGCAGAGAGTGATTTTATTTTAGCTGCTAAGATTGATAAGATTTAATTTAGTGATTGAAATGCCTTATCCCAGTAAATAGCATTTTTACTTTAGCTCTATCAGCCTCATTAACAACTTCCTGGTCTCTAATAGAACCACCTGGTTGAATAATAGTTTTTACACCTGCTTTTATTAGAGTTTTAATTCCATCTGCAAATGGAAAAAAGGCATCAGAAGCAGCTATACAGTTTTTAATTTTTGAAAATTGGAATTGTTTTGCTTTTTGTACTGCAATCTTACAACTATCTAGTCTACTTGGCTGCCCAGCACCAATGCCAATTGTTGAAAAATTATTACACAAAACAATTGCGTTTGATTTGACATGTTTACAAACATTGAAAGCAAATTGAATTTCAGCTAATTCTTTATTGTTAGGTTTTAACTTAGTTACACACTTTAATCTTTTTCTATCCAACACAATATTATCTTTGCTCTGTAATAAAAAAGAACCACTAAACGATTTAATAGATAAGATATTTTTTATACTAAAATTAGAAATATCAATTATTCGTAAATTTTTTTTTCTTTTTAAGATCTCCAAAGACTCTTTATCGAAACCTTTGGCTAATATAACTTCTAAAAAATTTTTATTAATTTCATAAGCAATTTTCTTATTGATTTTATAATTACAAGCAATGACTCCACCAAAAGCGCTTATTGGATCCGAGGCATAAGCATTTTTAAAAGAAATCAATGGAGATTTATTTTCAGAAACCCCGGATGGATTTGCGTGCTTAATAATTACTGTACCGGAATTTGTTTTCAATGAATTTAAAATTTCTAAGGATGCAAACATATCATTGTAATTATTATAACTAAGTTCTTTTCCATGTATTTGATCGAATCCTAATTTTTTATCATCATAGTCACTTACGTATATGGAACTTTGTTGATGTGGATTTTCTCCGTATCTTAATTTTTGAAATTTTCTACCAAAGATTGTTTTTCTTTCAGGGAATTCAATTTTAAGTTTTTTATTAAACCAATTTGCAATCATTGAATCATAATAAGCCGTTAAACCAAATGCTTTTGACGACATTAACTCTCTAAATTTTAAGGTTGTCCTACCTTTGTTTTGATTTAGTTCTTTAATTAAGGAACTATAATCATTTTTATTTGTAATGATTGTTACATTATTAAAATTTTTAGCCGCAGCTCTAACCATAGTAGGCCCACCTATATCTATATTTTCTATTATATTTTTTGAATTTTTCGATTTTAGGACAATTTTTTGAAAAGGGTAAAAATTCACTATTATAAGATCAATTGCAGGAAATTTGTGTTTATACATTTCATTTTGATGTTTTCTATTTTTTCTATCATGAAGAATTCCGGCATGGATTTTTGGATGGAGTGTCTTTACTCTACCATCAAGCATTTCTTTAAAACCAGTATATTTAGATAATTCAGTGCACTCATAACCAAGTTTTTTAATGGAAGCATAGGTTCCTCCAGAGCTTATAATTTTAATATTAAGTTTTTTTAAAACTTTTAGTATGGAAATAAGATTTTCTTTGTCAGAAACAGATATCAGAGCGTTTTTAACTTTTAAGTTCATTATTAAATATTTTTTCTTATCTCCCAAACAAAAGACTTATTTTTATTAACTAAATTACCAGCAATTGTAATACAAGTACTATCTAAAATTTTCTTTTCCCCTAAAAATATACTTTTTTCAATTTTTATTTCTTCATCCTTTATTGTAAATAAAAGTGATTTATTTTTAGAAATTTGAATTAAAGC
>Ga0233438_10004586_pt1 | contig 12053 bp, 9 predicted proteins | sample SI_123_September_FD_182720 | JGI IMG/M metagenome (GOLD analysis project Ga0233438, IMG submission 182720) | Seawater microbial communities from Saanich Inlet, British Columbia, Canada - SI_123_September2016_10_MG | ecosystem: Environmental > Aquatic > Marine > Inlet | place: Canada: British...
CATCAAAGGCCGTGTAACTGGCAATAGCTCTAGAACGCTGCGTACGCTCGTGAAAACGAAAATAGTTCCTTGCCTCGGCAAAAAACTGCAATTCACCATGTTGCAATAACCGAGCGTAGAACAACCAGTCTCCGTTCAAGCGCCAACTCGTCTCCGGCGCACCCACCTGATCAAAAACCGATTTTCGAAATAAAACTCCGCTCGCATTGGGTATGGTGTTTGAAAAAATTATGCTTCCCGCAACTTCTACCTTGCCTTCCACTGTAAAGTCCGATTTCCAACGTGAAGCATCGCCAAAAATAAATCCGTAATCCTCTCTAAAATCTCGTAGAAACGAGCCCTTTTCATCCACTAAATAGCTGTGACTGAAGGCCATGACTGCCTTTTCATTGCGCTCTAAAGCATCTACATGTAACGCCAACATATCCAAAGCACAGGCATCATCACTTTCAGCTATCCACAGATATTTTCCTTTTGCCCAAACTGAACCACGTTCCCATTGCGCAAACGGGCTTCCTGAATTTTTTTCGTTGAAAAGTACCTCTATACGATCATCCTTTGCAGCCCATTTCTCCAATACCGCACGGCTATCATCCGTTGAACAGTCGTCCATGAGCAGGACTTCTATGTTTTTATATGACTGATTAACGATGGTGGAAATCCGCTCGTCTAAATAGTCCGCATGGTTATAATTGGGTACAATCACACTCACCAACGGTCCATTGGAAGGCAACGCGTGCGTTGACGCTTTCGCTACACTTTCTTCAGATTGCTTCAAACCCCGTTGTGCAAAACCAGTCATTTGACCCGGTTTAACATTTGAAAACTGGTATAATCCAAACCAAGTCTTACGCTGAAGCGCTTCATCACTACTGGTTAAATCTTCATAATGAACGGTACGGTAGTCCACGCCATAGCGTTTGAGAAGTTTTGCTGCATTGGCGGTATACGTGCGAGCCAAGTTTAATGCACTTTCAGCGTTTAAGGTACTTTGCGCCTCGTAGGATAGAGATTGCCGACGTAGGAGTGAATCGACCACTGCGGCTTCATCACGAAGTACCCAAATGACTTTTGCATCAGGAAAACGTCTCAACCACCATGGCAACGTCAAACTCAATCGTGGATCCTTAACCATCCAAGGCCCCGAATAATGCAACCATTGGCGAAAAGAACTGCCCGTTGCAACTTTCAAGTGTGCTGCATATAAATCGCGCGGTTGTACTTCACTCAAAGCGGAACCAAGAGAAGACTCTAAAAGCTCTTCGCCCGGGACATCACTCCAATTACCACCGGCCGTTTCAAGCAAGCGGTCGTTAATATCAATCGCATAAAGCGGCTCTGAATTGTGGTCACAAATGGCCCCTGGATATATTCCAGCCGAAGCCAGCGCTTGCGCCACCATGGTGGTGCCACTGCGGTGCATGCCTAGAATAAAGACGGGTGCCTGTATTTTGGTTTTTAACACGTATTTTCGAGCCTATGTCTAAGTCAAAGAAACTCGTTTTTATTCACATCCCAAAAACCGCAGGGACTTCCTTGCGACTTTTATTGGAATCCAATTATGAAGAAGCCGAAAGAGCCGCTATTTATTCGCACCAAGATTTAGACGAAAACCTTGCAAAAGCCCTAGCGGATCCAAAAATCAAATGCATCTATGGCCATTTCCCGCTGCGTCCTGTCATAATTGCCTCTGATGCCACAGTGGTGACCCTTCTTCGCGAACCCATCGCCAGAAGCATAAGCCATTACAACCACTACAGCAAACGCATGAATGAGAAGCATGCGAATCTCATGGAAGGGGTTGAAACGCCGGAAGACTTCACAAAATTGGTCCAAAGCAATAACCGTCAAACGGCTTTTTTAAGCGGCTACCTCAATCAAAAGGAATTTTTAGAAGATTCCGAAGTACTGCGCAAAGCGTTGGACAATTTTGATAGGCTTGACGCCGTTGGCTTTACCGAGCACTACGCGGCATCTATTGCTTACTTTGGGGAATTATTGGGTTGGAAGAATACCCTTGTAGAACATCACAACAGTGGTGGAAAGAAAAAAGAAGTTGGCGCTAAAGCCATTTGGGAAAGCATGAACGAATACGACCTACCGCTTTACAAGAAGGCCCTCGAGCGATTCGCACCAAAACTGCAGGGATACGAACTACGAAAACCCCGTATACCTCGTGAACCGTTAACCAAAAGAATGATGAATTATCTGCGTGCCCTTAGCTCAAAGTTCTGACCCAGATAAACGCGACGTACCTGCTCATCCGCAGCCAATTCTTCTGCGGTACCGCTTTTTAGAATTTTACCTTCAAACATGAGATACGTGCGGTCTGTGATCGCTAAAGTTTCTTGGACATTATGATCTGTAATCAAGATGCCAATATTCTTTTTCTTCAATCCGGCAACAATGCCCTGAATGTCCTCAACTGCAATGGGGTCTACTCCAGCAAATGGCTCATCCAGTAAAATAAACTTTGGCTTGGTAGCTAGTGCACGAGCTATTTCTGTTCGGCGACGCTCCCCGCCACTTAATAGATCGCCACGTGTCGCACGAATGTGGGCCAGTCCAAACTCTTCGAGTAACTCCTCTAACCGGTCCGCTTGCGCTGACTTTGAGAGCTTCGTCATCTCCAAAACGCCTTTGATATTGTCTTCAACACTGAGCTTGCGAAAAACTGAAGCCTCCTGTGCTAAATAGCCAATGCCTAACTGTGCCCGTTTGAACATAGGCATCTTTTGAATAGACCTACCGTCCAAAAGCACTTCACCGCTGTAGGGACGAATCAAGCCTACTACCGTATAAAAACTGGTGGTTTTCCCCGCACCATTAGGACCTAGTAATCCGACAATTTCGCCTTGATTCACTTCAAAACTGACATCATTCACGACAGTCCTGGAGCGGTATTTTTTGACGATATGTTTTGCTTCTAGTTTCACGTTTGTGCGGCTTTTCTTTTCATAATGCGTCTACTGACCATGATGCTGATTTGGTACAAAATCAATACCGGTAAAGTGACTAAAATCTGTGAGGCGAGATCCGGAGGCGTAATGATCGCACTCAACAGCAATATACCAACGATGGCGTGGCGGCGATATTGTTTGAGCAAATCTGGCGTTACAAGGCCTAACTTACTAAAGAAGTACACCACGATGGGCAATTGAAATAAAATTCCCGTGGCCAAAGTAATGGAGCTTACCATGCTAATGTATGAGGTCAAATCGATTCTATTGATCACTTCCGCACTCACAGTATACGTCCCAAGGAATTGAATACTCAAAGGAACGATCACGTAATACCCGAAAAATACGCCTGATAAAAACAACAAAGTGGTAAAGAAAATGACTCCTTTGCTGCTTCTGCGTTCGGTTTCATGCAATCCTGGCTTTACAAATCGCCAAATCTCCCAAAAAACATAAGGGAAAGCGACAATTACGCCTGCGACTAATGATACCCACAAGTGCATTTGAAACTGCCCACTCATGCGCATGTTTAAAAGCTCAAAAGGAACTTCATCAAAACAGAAAACTTCACCACCTATATAACTGGACAACCAACAGAAAAAGCGGTAGGTCAAGAAATCAGGCTGTTTAGGTCCAAAAATCAATTGGTCAAAAACGATGGCCCTATTCATGAACGCAACGACCGAAAACAAAAGAATCGCTAATGAGCTGCGCATTAGATGCCAACGAAGCTCCCCGAGGTGCTCCAGAAAACTCATTGAATTTTTGGTGTTCGCAGTGTTCATAGATTCTTTGAAAGCCCAAAAATCCGAAAAACAATCTGTAGTACCTTCACAATCCGCTGAAAATTGGCGTATATTAAAAGGGAACAAACCACACGCTTATGTCGGTGAACTGGGAAGACCATTTAAAGACCTATTTCGGTTTTTCAGGATTTAAAGGAAATCAACAGGCCATTATAGAGAGTATCGCTACCGGCAAGGATACTTTTGTCATCATGCCAACGGGCGGAGGAAAGAGTATGTGCTACCAACTCCCTGCTTTGGCAAGCCCAGGCACTGCTATAGTTGTTAGTCCCCTTATCGCACTGATGAAAAATCAGGTCGATGCCATAAGAGGCTATTCTGTAAAAGACAGCGTTGCTCACGTTCTAAATAGCTCTTTGACGAAAAAAGAAATGGAGCAGGTGCACGCCGACTTGAGAGCGGGGCTGACTAAACTTCTTTACGTAGCTCCGGAATCGCTGAATAAGGCGAGTAACATCGAATTACTAAAAGAGATAGAAATTAGTTTCTTCGCCATAGACGAGGCGCATTGTATTTCAGAATGGGGGCATGATTTCCGACCAGACTACAGAACGATCAAGCACAGTGTAAAAGCATTAGGTCGTAAACCGGTCATTGCCCTTACAGCTACTGCAACACCTAAGGTTCAGGCAGATATCATCAAGACCATGGGCATGGAAGAACCCAGCATCTTCCTATCTAGTTTCAACCGGCCTAATCTTTATTACGAAGTACGACCAAAGCGTGATATTGACCATGATATCATAAAACTACTCAGTCAGAACATTGGTGAGAGTGCTATCGTCTATTGTTTATCACGCCAAAAAGTAGAGGATCTTGCTGAACATCTCCAAATCAACGGGATCAATGCTCTTCCTTATCATGCAGGACTAGAAAGCGCCAAGCGCATCAAACATCAAGATGCCTTTTTGAATGAAGACTGCGATGTGATAGTCGCAACAATAGCTTTTGGAATGGGTATTGACAAACCCGATGTGCGCTTTGTATTGCACTACGATATGCCAAAAAGCTTAGAGAGCTACTACCAGGAGACCGGCCGAGCCGGTCGGGATGGCGGTGAGGGTACGTGTATCACTTACTTCGACATAAAGGATATCGAACGACTACAAAAGTTTTTGAGTAAAAAGCCTGTCAGCGAGCAAGAAATTGGACGTCAACTACTAGAAGAGGCGACTGGTTACGCTGAAGCCGCGACTTGCCGAAGAAGAGGTCTACTGCATTACTTCGGGGAAGAATTCCATGAAGACGACTGTGAAAAGATGTGCGACAACTGCCGCCATCCTCGTGAAAAAGTAGATGCCAGCGCAGAGCTCCTCGACGTTATTGCTTGTGTGAATGAAACCCACGGAAAATTCAAAACTTCAGAAGTCATCAACATACTCCGCGGAAATAAAACCGCCGTTCTTGTTCAAAATGATGCAGAAACATTGAAAACCTGGGCTATTCAAAAGGACAAAACAGAGAGTCATCTGCGTGCTGTCATTCGCCAGGGAATTATTCGCAGGTACCTCGAAAAAAATATAGAATCCTACGGAACCGTTCACGTCACTGAAAAAGGAAACAAAGGGAAACTCCCCAAAGCCTTTAAAGTGCGCAAAGAATTAAATTACCAGCAACTTAATAGCGGCGCAAACGAAACGAAGAAAGTTGTTGCAATGGATAGTGTGCTTTTTGGTATTCTCAAGGACCTACGAAAGAAAATTGCACAGCAAAAAGGTGTGCCGCCATATGCTGTATTTGCAGAAAATTCCTTGAGTGAAATGGCTACAATTTACCCTTGCAGTCTGGACGAGTTAAAAAATGTGCAAGGTGTAGGTGAAGGTAAAGCCAAGAAGTATGGAAGTTCAATTGTAGAGGCGATTAGTGCTTATGTAGCGGAAAACGATATAGACCGGCCGCAGGACATGATATTCAAAAGCGTTGCTAATAAGAGTGCGCTTAAGGTGTATATTATTCAAAGTACCGATCGCAAGTTGCCGCTAGAAGACATTGCAAGTGCAAAGGGGCTCAAAATGCAAGACCTTATTGATGAAATGGACCGTATTGTTCAAAGCGGCACGAAAATCAATATCGATTACTACCTCGAAGACATTATGGATGAAGAAAGCATTGAAGAGGTGTTCGATTTTCTCACAGAAGAGTGTGAAAGCGGTTCTATGATGGAATTGCTCGAGGAGTTCGGAGAAGATTACGACGAAAACGAATTGCAATTATTACGGCTCAAATTTTTCTCAGATGTCGCCAACTAGTATTAAAAAAGCCCGCTTTTAGCGGGCTTTTTTAATTTTGGTAAAGAAATTCTAATTCCTCTAGTTGATTTTCTAGTCTAATGCTAGCTGTAACTTTACTATACGTAAGTAAAAATTGGATGTTTTTTTCAGACGCATCCACGTCCAGATTTTCATAAGGTAGTGTTTTGGCCATAGCGACACTTTTTAGATTACTATGACATAACGCAACGACCAAAACCATTCGTATATCCAACGCAAATAATTTACCCTTCTAGACTGATATTGTGGGTTACCATGAGCTTTTGAATATTGGTGATCGCATATCGCATGCGGCCTAGCGCTGTATTTATGCTAACATCCGTCTCTTCTGCAATGTCCTTGAAACTGTAGCCACAAAAAATACGCAGTTCCAAAACCTTGCGCTGTTCTTCAGGCAATGCATCAATCAATCGGTGTAGATCCTCATTGATTTGAGCCTCAATAAGCGCAGCCTCCATGGGCTGATCGGATTCTCCATAGGTATCGAAAACCGTGTATTCCCCGCTCGTTCTTACTTCCTTCTTACGCGATTCGCGACGGAAATGATCTAGCGTAGTATTGTTAGCCACTCGCAAGGCCCAAGGCAAAAATTTGCCTTTTTCCTCATAATTGGACTTACGCAACGAACGGATGATCTTGATAAACGTCTCTTGAAACAAGTCGTCAGCAATTTCACGGTCCTGTACTTTACTGTAAATCTGGAGAAAGATTCGCTTTTTGTGACGACGAATCAACACTTCTAGAGCAATTTCCTGACCATTACGGTAACATGCCACTAATTCGTGGTCTGCTAGCTTTCCTATGTTCATAATAAAGGATTTAGCGTAACGGTCGTTCTATAGGCGAAGTGTTTTTATGATTAATTCTGCTGTGAATATACTAGTAAAGAAACAAAAACTGTTCCAATTCGGTTAAATTTGTCGTTTGCCCTCCACCCTACATTATGACAACACACATAGAAATCAAACGTGCCGCAGTTCACAACCTCAAGGATGTGAGCGTTAATATTCCTAGAAACCAACTGGTTGTGATTACCGGCGTAAGTGGTTCTGGGAAGAGTTCGCTGGCCTTTGATACACTTTTCGCCGAGGGACAGCGCCGATACGTGGAGAGTCTAAGCGCATATGCCCGTCAATTTTTAGGGAAATTAGATAAACCTAAAGTTGAATACATCAAAGGAATTCCACCAGCTGTGGCCATTCAACAGAAGGTAAGTAGTCGGAATCCGCGATCAACTGTTGGCACAACGACGGAAATTTACGATTACCTAAAATTGCTGTTTGCAAGAATTGGAAAGACCTACAGTCCGGTCTCTGGTGCACTAGTTAAACGGCACAACGTAAGTGATGTCATGAAAACCATTCACCGGCTCGACGAAGGCACTCGGTTCCTGATTACAGCCCCAGTGACTTTTAAGGACCGAACTACGCTCGAACATTTGTCCATTTTATCACAGCAAGGGTTTGCACGAATTTTAGTGGATGGAACCATCGTCAGTATTGAAGAGGTTCTTGAAGAAAACACCTATGCAGCGGAGAAGATTCAATTGGTGGTCGACCGTGCCGTTGTGCGGTATAACGACGAAGACAACGACTACCGTCTACAAGACTCCATTCAGACGGCATTTTACGAAGGACGCGGCGAGTGTGAATTGCGCTTTATGGACGAAACGCCCACAATGGTATTCAATAGCCTGTTTGAACTTGATGGCATCAGCTTCACGGAACCTACGTTGCATTTATTTAGCTTCAATAACCCTTTAGGGGCCTGTCCAAAATGCGAGGGCTTCGGGAGCACTATGGGCATTGATGAAGACCTTGTTATACCAAACCCGCATTTAAGTGTCTACGAAGGCTGTATTGCGCCATGGAAGGGGGAAACTATGGGTAAATGGAAGGATAAGTTCATCCTAGGTGCTTCAGCGCATAATTTTCCCGTGCACCGCCCTTACATCGATCTAACAGATAAGGAAAAAGCCTTGCTCTGGGACGGGGCTAAAGGTGTCAAAGGCATCAATGCTCTATTCAAACACCTCGAGAGTAAAAGCTATAAGATTCAGTTTCGCGTCATGTTGAGCCGCTATCGCGGAAAAACGGTATGTACCACTTGTAAAGGCAAAAGACTAAAGCCCGAAGCGAATTATGTCAAAGTGGGAACTCAGTCACTTAGCGATATAGTCGAACTTCCGCTTCGCAAGCTCAAGGTCTTCTTCCAAGAACTGCAGTTGGACGAGCAAGACGCCAGTATCGCAAAGCGGTTGCTCACGGAAATCACCACGCGGATTGACTTTCTCATTTCTGTAGGCCTACCCTACCTTACCTTAAACCGGATATCTAGTACTCTAAGCGGTGGAGAAAGCCAACGGATTCAATTGGCCACATCTCTGGGCTCTTCGCTTGTAGGCTCGCTCTATATTTTAGATGAACCGAGCATCGGCCTGCACCCTAAGGATGCGCAACAACTTATCACCGTAATTCAAGCTTTGCGCGATAATGGGAATACCGTAGTCGTTGTTGAACACGAAGAAGCATTTATGCGCGCGGCAGACTTCCTCATTGATATAGGCCCAGCAGCTGGAAATCTGGGTGGAGAAATCATAGCCGCTGGTCTGCCACAAGACGTTTTGAGTCATCCAACATCTTTAACTGCTGCTTATTTAAACGGTACTCAGCAAATTCCTATACCGCAGGCATTAAGAAAAGCGAAGGGTGAAATTATTTTAGAAGGTGTGCGCCAACACAATCTTAAAGGTTTTGACATTTCATTCCCGTTAGGAGTATTTAGTGTAGTAGCAGGCGTGAGCGGATCTGGCAAGAGTACACTCATTAAACAAATACTCTATCCGGCACTCAAAAAACATCTAGAAATGGTCGGAGAACGGCCGGGAATTCACAAAGCGTTAAAAGGCGATTTGGATGCGATTCAACATGTGGAGATGGTGGATCAGAATCCCATAGGCAAATCCTCGAGATCTAATCCAGTGACGTACCTCAAGGCTTACGACGATATTAGAAATCTTTTTGCGAGTGAAGAATTGGCCCGCATAAGAGGTTACAAGGCAAAGCACTTTAGCTTTAATACAGACGGCGGCAGATGCGACACCTGCAAGGGTGAAGGTGTAGTAACCATTGAAATGCAGTTTATGGCGGATGTGCACCTGCCATGCGAAACGTGCAACGGTAAACGCTTTAAAGCAGAAATACTAGAGATAAAGTTTCATGGTAAAACTATTTCTGACATCTTGGATTGTACCATTGATGAAGCCATCGGATTCTTTGCCGCACACAATGAGCGGAAAATTTCAAACAAACTTCAACCGTTGCAAGATGTAGGATTGGGGTACGCACATGTTGGTCAAAGCAGCTCAACGTTGAGTGGTGGCGAAGCACAGCGGGTAAAATTGGCCTTTTTCCTATCAAAGGGGATTAAGAATGGTAAGACACTGTTCTTGTTTGATGAACCCACGACGGGGCTTCATTTTGACGATGTAAAAAAGTTACTTCGTGCTTTTAACGAATTGGTTGACCTAGGACATACGGTTATCGTTATCGAACACGATTTGGACGTTATACAACGCTGTGACCATGTGATTGAGATTGGCCCAGAAGGTGGTGAATTAGGCGGACAATTACTTTATTCCGGCCCTCCAGATCAACTAATTAAAGTTAGCGAAAGTCCTACCGCTGAAGCGCTGGAAACACACTTGAAACAATAGTCTCAATCGAGACACTTTTGAGCAAAAAGTATACACTTTACAAATACGTAGGCGCATCAAAACGTTTTAATTTCAGGAAAATCTTCATCAAAAGCTATGTTATCTCGTTATCTTTGAGAGGTACCCGAAAGGGTAGCTTAGGTTTATTGGTTTGGTATACGGTCCGCTTCGGCGGACCGTATCTTTTTCAGCCCTACCCTAATTCTTTTGCGATCCCGCACACTGATACAGCAAAACGGCTGCAGCCACGCTCACATTTAGACTGTCCACGGCTCTGCCTGCCATAGGTATGATGATGTTCTCAAAGCCTTTATTCAACCAATCCGCAGAGAGTCCTTTACTTTCCTCGCCAACAATTATTGCCGATTTATTCGCCCATTTCACATCATACATCGCCGTGGCGTTCTCGTGCATGTGCGTAATATAACTTGTGAAGCCACTTTCCATTAACCATTGCTGCACTTGGTCGCTAGATCCCATGAAAATTGGGAGTTCGAACAAAGCGCCTGTAGCGTTACGCACGACATTCGGGCCAAATGGATCCAAGGCAGGATCAGCTAGAACAATCGCTCCAGCGCCTGCGGCCAAGGCCGTGCGCATAATTGCACCAAGATTTCCAGGTTTCTCGATGCCTTCTACAACAACGATGCGACTCGCGGCCTCCAAAACCTTCGATCGGGACGCAAAACTGCCATCCGGACGGTAAAAAACAGCAACAACATCTTCCGTAGAATCACGGTATGCGATCTTCTCATAAACCTTAGCGGATACTTCATACCGGTCAACCGTATCTGGAACACCCGCCACAGGCTCGGTATTTTCGAGCGTCCAGAGCTCTTTCATCTCCCAATTACAAGCAAGTGCACGGTCTACTTCTCGTCGTCCTTCTACGATACAAACGCCAAAGACTTTACGCACTTTACTTTTAGAGACTAATTGGACAATCTCCTTTACTTTTGGATTACTAAGACTAGAAATGTAGCGGCTCATAGATATGGCTAAAAAGAATAGACCAAAGAAAATCAATTTAGAGGACTTAGGCGGCTTTGTCTTTAGTACGAATCCAGAATTTGAACCTCCTGTATTTGACAGCGTAGCTGCAGACCAATTGAACCCTGGCGATCAACTGCTCGAATTATATTTTGAAAAGAAGGGACGTGGTGGTAAGCAGGTCGTGCTTATTAAAGGATTTATGGGTAGCGACGAAGAACTTAAAGCTTTAGGCAAATCATTGAAACAACATTGCGGCGTTGGAGGAAGTAGCAAAGACGGAGAAATCATCCTTCAAGGCAATGTTCGCGACAAAGCCACTGAATTTTTGCAAAAAGAGGGGTACAAAACAAAGCGAATTGGAGGATAAATGTCTTTATTCTCCGCTAGGTAGAAAAAATTGCGCCAATTTTTTTGCGATTCGAAAACGACATAAAATCGTGTCTCAAACAAGACTACCAAATGGCCATAAGGGCTTTTTCATAGGCAGCTTCATACATGGGAAGAATCTTTTCAATAGAGAATTTCTTCGCATGTTCGAAAGCCTGCTGCTTGAACTGGGCCAATTTTTCGTCGTCTTGTAGCAGCGACAAACTGTAAGTTGCCATTTCTTCAATAGCGCCTGGTGATGCCAAATATCCGGTGACACCATGAACGTTTACCTCGGGAATACCGCCAGCATTTGTGCTAATCACAGGTACCTTCGCTGCCATCGCTTCAAGAGCGACCAAACCGAAACTCTCATTTTCTGATGTTAGCAGGAAAAGGTCACTCATGCAAAGTAATCTCCGCACCTCCGTAGTTTTACCTAAAAACTTCACCTTATCAGCAATATTCAAGTCTCGAACTTGTTGTTCCGCCCGCTCTCGTTCAGGTCCATCACCGAGCATTAATAATATGGCATCTTCTTCCTTCAGAATACGGTGGAAAATGGAAATGACATCCGGAATACGCTTCAGCTCACGCATATTGGAAATATGAATAACAATCCGCTCATTGTTGGAAGCTATTTGCGCCCTATTACACTCTTCTTCAACTTGATAGAGATCGATATCGATGAAATTAGGTATTACCTCGATCTCATTTTTTATCACAAAAGAGCTCAAGGTATCCTTCTTTAAACTCTCGCTCACACTTGTGACAACATCACTCTTGTTGATCGAAAACGTTACTGCAGGCCTGTACGAAGGGTTCTTACCCACGAGGGTTATATCCGTCCCATGAAGTGTTGTGACTATCGGTAAATATTTGCCCTTTTCAAGTAGTATTTTTTTGGCCATGTATGCCGCATAGGCATGAGGAATGGCATAAT
>Ga0233438_10004588_pt1 | contig 12051 bp, 8 predicted proteins | sample SI_123_September_FD_182720 | JGI IMG/M metagenome (GOLD analysis project Ga0233438, IMG submission 182720) | Seawater microbial communities from Saanich Inlet, British Columbia, Canada - SI_123_September2016_10_MG | ecosystem: Environmental > Aquatic > Marine > Inlet | place: Canada: British...
AAATTGAAAGACATGGTCTTTCAAGTTTTGTAGAAGACGTTCTTGTACCAACTGAAAAAGTGATACAAATCCGCAAAGGAAAAAAAATTAATAAAGAGCGTGTGTTCTTTCCGGGTTATATTATGGTGAAGGCCAATTTGTCTGGGGAAGTTCCCCACGTGATTCGTTCGATTACAAACGTAATCGGATTTTTGGGGGAAACCAAACGTGGCGAGCCAGTTCCGCTTCGTAGTTCTGAGGTTAACAGAATGCTTGGGAAAGTAGATGAATTGGCGGCTCAGTCCGATAATGTTGCGATTCCATTTACATTATCAGAAACTGTAAAAGTTATTGATGGACCTTTTAATGGATTTAATGGAACGATTGAAAATATCAATGAAGAAAAACGCAAGTTGCAAGTGATGGTGAAAATATTTGGTCGAAAGACTCCACTAGAGCTTTCCTACATGCAGGTAGAGAAAATATAATTAAGTGTTACAATTATCCGATTTCAAAGCAGCTTTCATGCGGAGAGGTCAATACGTTTAAACAATGGCAAAAGAAGTAAGTAAAGTAGTAAAGCTACAAGTTCGGGGAGGTGCTGCGAATCCATCGCCACCGGTTGGACCCGCTTTAGGTGCCGCAGGAGTGAACATCATGGAGTTTTGCAAACAGTTCAATGCAAGAACCCAAGATAAAGCTGGTAAAGTATTACCAGTTGTGATCTCCGTCTATGCAGATAAATCATTTGATTTTGTTGTAAAGACACCACCTGCAGCCGTTCAACTCTTGGAAGCCGCAAAGGTTAAAAAAGGATCAGGGGAACCCAACCGAAGCAAAGTAGCAAGCGTAACTTGGGATCAAGTGCGCAACATTGCTGAAGATAAAATGCAAGATTTAAATGCATTTACGGTTGAGTCAGCCATGAAAATGGTTGCGGGAACCGCTAGATCAATGGGGCTAACAGTTAAAGGTCAAGCTCCTTTTTAACCATCAATTGAAATACAATGGCAAAAATTTCCAAAAAAAGAAAAGAGGCACTATCAAAGATTGATCGTGCAAGCTTGTATTCCTTGGCAGATGCTGCATCGTTGGTTAAAGAGATAACGACCACCAAGTTTGACGCATCAGTTGACTTGGCTGTCCGTTTGAGTGTAGACCCTCGAAAGGCCGACCAAATGGTACGTGGTGTAGTTACTCTTCCTCATGGAACTGGTAAAACAGTTTCGGTATTGGCTTTGGTAACTCCTGATAAGGAAGCCGAAGTAAAAGAAGCTGGCGCTGATTATGTGGGGCTAGAAGAATATTTGCAGAAAATCAAAGATGGATGGACAGACGTTGATGTTATCGTCACCATGCCGAGCGTTATGGGTAAGCTGGGACCTTTAGGTCGTGTGCTAGGCCCTCGTGGTTTGATGCCGAATCCAAAAACGGGAACCGTTACGATGGATGTTGGCAAGGCCGTAAGCGACGTGAAGGGTGGTAAGATTGATTTCAAAGTCGATAAAACAGGCATCGTGCATGCCTCCATTGGAAAGGTGTCTTTTGATGCTGATAAAATCTTGGGAAATGCCAATGAGCTCTTGCAGACATTGGTCAAACTCAAGCCTTCAAGCGCAAAAGGAGCATACATTAAGAGTGTATCTATGTCGAGTACAATGAGTCCATGCATCCCTGTGGAATTTAAAAATGATTAACTGATAGCGAAATCTATATTATGACGAAACAAGAGAAAGTACAAGCTATCGAAGACCTAACAGCACAGTTGGCAGAAAATCAAAACATCTATTTAACGGATGTCTCGGATTTGGATGCGCTATCGACTTCAAACCTGCGTCGCGCATGTTTCAAGGCGGGAGTAAAACTGACAGTTGTTAAGAATACATTGTTGGCGAAAGCCATGGAAGCTTCAGATAAAGATTTTGGTGACCTAACAGGTGTCCTTAGAGGCAATACAGCAATGATGTTTTCTGAAACAGGAAACGGACCAGCTAAGGTAATCAAGGACTTTCGTAAAAAATCGGATCGTCCGATTTTGAAAGGCGCTTATATCGAAGAAGCTGTTTATTTGGGCGACGACCAAATAGATGCACTTGTCAACATTAAGTCTAAGGAAGAATTGATTGGGGAAATCATTACCCTACTTCAATCTCCTGCAAAAAATGTGGTTTCTGCACTTCAATCAAGTGGCGGAGCCCTCGCTGGAATTATAAAAACGCTTTCTGAAAAGGAAGCATAAAATTGTTAACATAACTTTATTATAAATACGTTCAAAATGGCAGATTTAAAAGATTTTGCAGAACAGTTGGTCAACCTCACCGTAAAAGAAGTGAATGAGTTGGCAGAGATTTTAAAAGAAGAGTATGGCATTGAGCCGGCTGCTGCTGCGGTTGCAGTTGCTGCAGGCCCTGCTGCAGGTGGTGACGCTGGTGGTGAAGAGAAGTCAGAATTTGACGTGATTCTCAAAGCTGCTGGTGGTTCTAAGCTTGCTGTCGTTAAATTGGTTAAGGAATTGACTGGTCTTGGCTTGAAAGAAGCTAAAGAACTGGTTGACAACGCACCAAGCCCAATCAAAGAGGGCATAGCCAAAGACGAAGCAGAAGGCCTAAAATCTTCCTTAGAAGAAGCTGGAGCAGAGGTAGAGTTAAAATAAACCCTACCCAATAAACATCTCTAAGGCCACGGACTTTTCCGTTGGCCTTAGCGTCGTTTTTAAAACGATAGCAGCATTGCTGTATTAATTTTTGTATCAAACACATTTTTGTTCATGTCTACAACATCTGAAAGACTCAATTTTTCCTCGGCTATCCAAACGCCTGAATACCCTGATTTCCTGGACATACAAATCAAATCTTTTCAAGACTTTTTTCAACTAGAAACCAAGTCAAACGAACGTGACAACGAAGGTCTCTTTAACACCTTTAAAGAGAATTTTCCGATTTCCGACACTCGAAATCAGTTCGTTTTAGAGTTTCTCGACTATTTTGTTGACCCACCACGATACTCCATCATCGAATGTATTGAGCGGGGGTTAACTTATAGCGTACCGCTAAAAGCACGATTGAAGTTGTATTGTACAGACCCTGAGCATGAGGATTTTGAAACGATTGTACAAGATGTGTTTTTAGGAACCATTCCATACATGACGCCAAGTGGTACATTTGTGATCAATGGCGCCGAGCGGATTGTGGTTTCACAATTACACAGGTCTCCAGGTGTTTTCTTTGGCCAGTCATTCCACGCAAATGGAACAAAACTTTACTCGGCTCGAGTAATTCCGTTCAAAGGGTCTTGGATTGAGTTTGCTACAGACATCAACAGTGTGATGTATGCTTACATCGACCGTAAAAAGAAATTACCTGTTACGACTCTTTTCCGTGCAATCGGTTTTGAAAGAGACAAAGACATTTTAGAGATTTTTGATCTTGCTGAGGAAGTCAAAGTATCTAAAGCTGGTTTGAAAAAAGTATTAGGCAGGAAGTTAGCTGCTCGTGTTCTCAACACTTGGTTTGAAGACTTTGTTGATGAAGATACTGGTGAGGTTGTTTCGATTGAAAGAAACGAGATTGTTCTAGACCGAGATACGATTCTTGAGAAAGAACACATCGACCAAATCATGAAAGCTAATTCGAAAACGGTTTTACTACACAAAGAAGACCTCGCATCGGCCGATTATGCAATTATCCATAACACTCTTCAAAAAGATCCAACCAACTCTGAAAAAGAAGCGGTCGAGCACATTTACCGTCAGTTACGTAACGCTGAACCACCCGATGAGGAAACCGCTCGTGGGATTATCGATAAACTGTTTTTCTCTGACCAAAGGTATAACCTCGGAGAAGTTGGACGTTATCGAATGAATAAAAAATTAGGTCTTGATATTGAAATGGACAAACAAGTTTTGACCAAAGATGATATCATCACCATCATTAAGTATTTGATTGAGCTGATCAACTCCAAGTCGGAGATCGATGATATTGACCACTTGTCAAACCGTCGAGTTCGTACAGTAGGTGAGCAACTTTCTTCTCAGTTTGGAGTGGGTCTTTCAAGAATGGCACGTACCATCCGTGAGCGAATGAATGTTCGTGACAACGAGGTGTTTACTCCAATTGACTTGATTAACGCAAAGACTTTGTCTTCTGTTATCAACTCTTTCTTTGGAACCAATCAGCTCTCTCAGTTTATGGATCAAACCAATCCACTTGCTGAGATTACGCACAAACGACGACTTTCCGCTTTAGGCCCTGGTGGTCTTTCAAGAGAAAGAGCAGGATTTGAAGTGCGCGATGTTCACTATACCCATTATGGTCGTATGTGTCCAATCGAAACGCCAGAGGGACCAAATATTGGTTTGATATCCTCTTTAAGTGTATTTGCAAAAGTAAATAACCTCGGGTTTATCGAGACGCCATATCGCAAAGTCAACGATGGAGTCGTTGATTTCAGTGAAATGCAATATCTCACCGCTGAGGAAGAGGAAGAAAAGCTATTTGCACAAGCGCACGTTTCCAAAGATAATGACGGAAAAATTAATGTGGACAAGTTGATCGCTCGTTCCGAAGCAGATTATCCGGTTGTTGAGCCATCGCAAGTCGATTATATGGACGTTGCACCAAACCAGATTGCATCGATTTCTGCATCGCTAATTCCATTTTTGGAACATGATGATGCGAACCGTGCATTGATGGGCTCAAACATGATGCGTCAGGCAGTGCCATTACTACGCCCAGAAGTTCCAATCGTAGGAACAGGACTCGAGCGTCAGGTTGCCAAAGATTCTAGAGTCTTGATCAATGCTGAAGCAGGCGGTGTGGTAACATACGTTGATGCCAATGTCATTAAAATTAAATACAATTCAAGCGAAGAAGATCATTTGATCAGTTTTGAGTCTGATGAGAAAGAATATCCTTTGGTAAAGTTTAGAAAAACCAACCAAGGTTCTACCATCAACCTCAAGCCAATTGTTCAAGTTGGAGACCGTGTTGAAAAAGGCCAGGTTCTTTGTGAGGGCTATGCCACACAAAATGGCGAGCTCGCACTTGGCCGAAACATGAAAGTCGCTTTTATGCCTTGGAAGGGGTATAACTTTGAGGATGCAATTGTGATTTCTGAAAAAGTGGTTCGGGATGATATTTTTACATCCATTCACATTGACGAATATGCTTTGGAAGTTCGCGATACCAAACTCGGTAAAGAGGAGTTGACCAACGATATTCCAAACGTCAGTGAAGAAGCCACTAAGGATTTGGACGAGAATGGTATGATTCGTGTCGGTGCTGAGGTAAACGCAGGTGATATTCTGATTGGAAAAATCACACCAAAAGGAGAATCGGATCCGACTCCTGAGGAAAAGCTATTGCGTGCCATTTTTGGTGATAAAGCAGGCGATGTGAAAGATGCATCTTTGAAAGCACCCCCTTCACTCAATGGGGTGGTTATCGACAAAAAGCTCTTTACGCGAATTGTCAAGGATAAGAGACGCCGAACCCAAGACAAACAAGAATTGCTTGAACTCGAGGATGAGTTTGAAGTGAAGTTTAAAGAGTTGAAATCACTTCTTGTTGAGAAGTTATTTTCACTTCTTAATGGTAAAACTTGTCAAGGTGTTTTCAATGACCTCGGTGAGGAAGTCTTGCCAAAGGGGAAGAAGTTTACCTTGAAAATGTTTAACGCAGTTGATGATTACGCTCACTTGGTTAGCGGTACGTGGACTGTTGACAATCATGTTGATGGTTTGGTCAACAATTTGATGCACAATTATAAAATCAAAGAAAACGATTTACAAGGTGCACTTCGACGAGATAAGTTTACGATTTCGGTTGGAGACGAACTTCCTGCAGGTATTTTAAAGCTCGCTAAGGTTTATATCGCCAAGAAGCGTAAGCTAAAAGTAGGAGATAAGATGGCTGGCCGTCACGGTAACAAAGGAATTGTTGCGCGAATCGTACGCCAGGAAGACATGCCATTTTTGGAAGATGGAACGCCAGTTGATATTGTACTGAATCCACTTGGGGTACCATCCCGAATGAATATCGGACAGATTTATGAAACCGTTTTAGGTTGGGCAGGGCAGAAGCTAGGTAAAACTTTTGCGACACCAATTTTTGATGGCGCATCAAGTGACCAAGTAGATGAAATCTCCAAGGAAGCTGGTATCCCTCAGTTTGGCCATACTTATTTATATGATGGCGGAACTGGAGAACGCTTTGATCAACGAGCAACTGTTGGTGTGATTTATATGCTCAAACTTGGTCATATGGTGGATGATAAAATGCACTCTAGATCAATTGGGCCATACTCATTGATCACCCAGCAGCCACTTGGGGGTAAAGCGCAGTTCGGTGGACAGCGTTTTGGGGAAATGGAAGTTTGGGCACTTGAGGCCTATGGTGCTTCTAGTACACTACAAGAAATACTTACGGTCAAATCAGATGATGTGGCCGGACGTGCGAAAACATACGAAACCATCGTGAAAGGCGAAGCCATGCCAAAACCAGGGCTACCAGAATCTTTCAATGTATTGATGCACGAACTCAAGGGTCTTGGACTCGATATACGTTTAGAAGAATAATTAAATCCGTTTAGTAAACAATGGCAAGATTTAACGACAATCAGCAACCTATCAGTTTTAACAAAATTTCTATTGGTCTTTCATCACCAGAAACGATTCTTGCAGAATCACGTGGTGAGGTTTTAAAGCCCGAAACGATTAATTATCGTACACACAAGCCTGAGAGAGACGGTCTGTTTTGTGAGCGTATTTTTGGTCCTATTAAGGATTTTGAATGTGCTTGTGGAAAATACAAGCGGATTCGTTACAAAGGGATTGTTTGTGACCGTTGTGGTGTAGAGGTTACGGAGAAAAAAGTTCGTCGGGACCGTGTTGGTCATATTAGTCTGATTGTTCCTGTTGCACACATTTGGTATTTCCGTTCACTTCCCAATAAACTTGGTTACCTTATTGGTCTTCCGTCGAAAAAACTCGACATGATTATTTATTATGAGCGATATGTCGTCATTCAGGCAGGTGGAGCGACCAACGAAGAAGGGGAGCCAGTCCAAAAAATGGACTTCCTGACAGAGGAGGAGTATCTCAACATTCTTGAAAAACTCCCAACAGAAAATCAATATCTCGAAGACTCAGACCCAGAAAAGTTTATTGCGAAAATGGGTGCAGAGTGTCTTATTGAGTTGTTGAGTCGAATTGACTTGGACGGATTGTCTTACGAGTTGCGCGACAAAGCCAACAATGAAACGTCGAAACAACGAAAAACAGAGGCGCTAAAACGCCTTCAAGTTGTCGAATCGTTCCGGGAAGCCAATAAAAATCGCGAAAACCGACCAGAGTGGATGATTATGAAAACCATTCCTGTCATCCCACCAGAGCTTCGTCCTTTGGTGCCACTTGACGGTGGTCGCTTTGCCACGTCTGACCTAAATGATTTATATCGAAGAGTCATTATCCGTAACAATCGTCTTAAGCGTTTGGTCGAGATTAAAGCACCTGAGGTGATTTTGCGAAACGAAAAACGAATGCTACAAGAGTCTGTGGACTCTTTGTTTGATAACACAAGAAAGTCATCTGCTGTAAAATCAGATGCAAACCGTCCGTTAAAATCTCTCTCGGATTCTCTGAAAGGTAAGCAGGGACGTTTTCGTCAAAACTTACTCGGTAAGCGTGTTGACTACTCAGCACGATCTGTAATCGTTGTTGGCCCTGAATTGAAACTTTTTGAGTGTGGATTACCAAAAAATATGGCTGCGGAACTCTATAAGCCATTTGTGATTCGAAAACTCATTGAAAGGGGAATCGTCAAAACGGTTAAATCTGCCAAAAAGATAATCGACAAGCGCGAGCCAGTTGTATGGGATATTTTGGAAAATGTCATTAAAGGACATCCCGTTTTATTAAACCGTGCTCCCACCCTTCACCGTTTGGGAATCCAAGCTTTCCAACCAAAACTGATTGAAGGGAAAGCGATTCAATTACACCCCTTGGCTTGTACTGCATTTAATGCTGACTTTGATGGTGATCAAATGGCTGTTCACTTGCCATTGGGACCTGAGGCTATTTTAGAGTCTCAGTTATTGATGCTTGCATCTCACAATATTTTGAATCCAGCCAACGGTTCGCCAATTACGGTACCTTCTCAAGACATGGTTTTGGGTCTGTATTATATGACAAAAGCAAGAAAGTCAACCAAAGAGCACCCAGTCAAGGGAGAAGGCCTTACTTTCTACAGTGATGAAGAGGTCAATATTGCCTTTAATGAAAAGATTGTTGACCTGAACGCAATCATTAAGGTTCGAGCGAAAGACTTTAATGATAATGGTGAATTGACTAATCAGTTGATTGAAACCACGGTTGGTCGTGTTTTGTTCAACCAAGTTGTTCCTGAAAAGGCAGGCTTTATCAATGAGGTTCTCACAAAGAAATCTCTTCGTGATATCATTGGGGATATTTTGAAAGTGACATCTGTACCAGAAACCGCTGCGTTTTTGGATGAGATCAAAGAGATGGGTTATTCCTTTGCCTTCAAAGGAGGACTTTCTTTTAGCTTAGGAGATATTATTATTCCAACGGATAAGCAAAAATTAATCGATGAGGCCAATGGTCAGGTAGATGGTATTATTACCAACTACAACATGGGTCTCATTACAAATAATGAGCGATACAATCAGGTGATTGATGTTTGGACATCTGCCAATGCGACCCTTACCGAACTTGCGATGAAGCGAATCAGTGAAGACCAACAGGGCTTCAACTCTGTGTATATGATGCTTGATTCTGGTGCACGAGGTTCTAAAGAACAAATTCGTCAGTTGACAGGAATGCGTGGTTTGATGGCCAAGCCAAAGAAATCAACTGCTGGAGGTGGTGAGATTATTGAAAATCCAATTCTATCCAACTTTAAAGAAGGGCTTTCGATTTTAGAGTACTTCATATCCACGCACGGAGCACGTAAAGGACTTGCAGATACGGCACTGAAAACAGCAGATGCTGGTTATCTTACGCGCCGTTTACACGACGTTGCGCAAGATGTGATTGTCAATACCAAAGATTGTAGTACTCTTCGCGGAATTACCGTGGAGGCATTAAAGAAAAACGAAGAAGTTGTTGAAAAGCTTGGTGACCGTGTGATTGGTCGTGTGGCTTTATTTGATGTAATCAATCCAAAAGATGGCAAGGTAATTGTCGAGGCAGGTCAAGAGATTTTGGATCAACACTTGAAGGTTATTGAGAAATCTCCAATCGACAAGATTGAGGTTCGTTCTCCGTTGACATGTGAGGCCAAAAAAGGAATTTGTGCCAAGTGCTACGGAAGAAACCTAGCCAATGGTAAAATGGTTCAAATTGGAGAGTCTGTTGGTGTGATTGCCGCACAATCCATTGGAGAGCCAGGAACACAGCTAACACTTCGTACCTTCCACGTAGGAGGTATTGCAGGAAACATTTCTGAGGAAAACAAGCTTATTGCCAAAATTGATGGTACTGTTGAGCTTGAGGACCTCAAAGTGGTCCCTGGAAAAGATGCTGATGGCAATGAAGTTCAGGTGGTAATTTCCCGTACAACCGAGTACAAATTGGTTGATAGTAAAACGGGTATTGCCCTGAGTAATAACATCATTCCTTATGGTTCATTTATCTCTGTTAAAAACGGACAGAAAATCAAAAAGGGCCATGAGATTTGTCGTTGGGATCCCTATAATGGAGTAATTGTTTCTGAATTTACTGGTAAAATTGGATACGAAAACATCCAACAGGGAGTTACCTTCCAAGTTGAAATTGATGAGCAAACTGGTTTCCAAGAGAAAGTAATTACAGAAACCAGAGACAAGAAACTGATTCCGACTTTATTGATTAAAGATAAAAAAGGGAATACATTGCAGTCCTACAACTTACCTGTTGGGGCACACATCATGGTTGATGACGGCGAGGCGATTGAAGGAGGTAAAATCCTCGTGAAAATCCCACGTAAGTCTGCCAAGTCTGGTGATATTACGGGTGGTCTTCCAAGAGTTACTGAGCTATTTGAAGCTCGTAACCCATCAAATCCTGCCGTTGTGTCAGAAATTGATGGAGTAGTTATCCTTGGAAAGATTAAACGTGGTAACCGCGAAATCATTGTGGAATCGAAGACTGGCGAAATCAAGAAGTACTTGGTAAAACTTTCCAATCAGATTTTGGTACAGGAAAATGATTTTGTCAAAGCAGGTATGCCAATTTCCGATGGTTCGATTACACCAAATGATATTCTCAACATCAAAGGCCCATCTGCAGTACAGCAGTACCTAGTAAATGAAGTACAAGAAGTTTATCGATTACAAGGGGTAAAAATCAATGACAAGCACTTTGAAGTTGTCGTGTGTCAAATGATGCGTAAAGTGCGAATTGAGGACTCTGGTGATACTACTTTCCTCGAAAACCAACTCGTGCATAAATACGATTTCATCACGGAAAACGATCAGCTCTTTGGCTGTAAGGTAATCACCGAGGTTGGGGATTCTGAAAACTTAAAAGCTGGTCAAATCGTTACTGCTCGTCAGTTGCGCGATGAAAATTCTTTATTGCGTCGTGATGATAAGGCTCTTGTTGAAGCGCGTGATGCGGTAAATGCAACGGCGACACCTATCCTTCAAGGAATTACCCGAGCATCTCTTCAGACCAAGTCATTTATTTCTGCGGCATCCTTCCAGGAAACGACAAAAGTATTGAACGAAGCTGCGGTTAGCGGTAAGATCGACACACTAGAAGGACTAAAGGAGAATGTAATTGTTGGACATAAAATCCCAGCGGGTACAGGAAACCGCGCGTACAATGATATCATCGTTGGTTACACAGACGAATATGAGGAGCTATTAGCCAAAAAGGAGTTTAATTTGAGTGGGAATGAGTGATTCTAAGAAGAAAAAAGAAATCAATATTGACCTTGATCAGGAAACCGCACAGGGAATCTATTCAAACTTGGCAATCATCAATCACTCCGTTTCGGAGTTTGTCGTTGATTTTATCAACATCATGCCAGGTTCTCCAAAAGCAAAGGTGCGTTCACGAATTATTCTCACGCCACAACACGCCAAGCGTTTTGTAAAAGCTCTGAATGATAATGTACAGCGTTTCGAAAATGCTCACGGTGAGATTAAAGATTATGAGCAACCACCAATTCCGCTCAATTTTGGTCCACCAGGAGAAGCATAAAATGAGTCAATCCCGCTATATTGCGGGATTTTTTTATCTTCTAATTGATTACTCTACATCAAAATAGTTTTTATAAAAAGTGTTAAAATCTTGAAGTAAAACGCAACTCAACCCCATTAAAATCAAGAACTTCATAGCAAACTCCCGCTTGGCAAGCTGGTCCACCTCGCCGACTTCCAACAAAGGCTTGTAAGCTATTTTTGCGGTCCAGTTTATATCGTATTCCTCCCCCCTAACCAAGTCTCCGTTTAATCCTCTGAAAGAAAAGGGTCAGAGCTGTATTCACATAGAATGTTTGCAGAAAGCTTTGTTGAAAAATTATAGTCCAATCCAAATACATGGTTTTGAACAGTATTACCCAAGCGCTCAAATTGTTGTGCCTCATATCTTATTTCTACTTCAGATGTCCTCAATAAAGCCCAGCTTATCTGAATCCCCAAGGAAATGCGCTGCTGTTCTAGCTTAAAAGTGTCTTCTGCATAATCAATAAACAGCTTGAAATCTATTTTATCAATAGCAATAAAATCATAGGACACAAAATATTCTTGAAAATTAAAACGAGTGTGGGTAACATTAGACGCTTGACTTGTGTTTATGGTTAATATGCTGTAATCTGGAAATGCATAAAATAGTTCAAACTGAAACCCTGTCTCATTTTTGGGTTGTAAAACATGAGTGCTTCGATTTAGTACACTATAAGTGTGTTCTTTGATACCTGCTGGGCGTTCATTTATTCTAGCACCAATGACAAATTTGCAGTTTTATTAGAGTTGCCACTTCCATCTATGAAGATGTAGAAGGGGCCATCTGCCTCAGCCGAAGGACCGGTTCCAGTTGTTGGGGGGGGGGGGGGGGGAGGGGAAAAGAAA
>Ga0233438_10004591_pt1 | contig 12046 bp, 10 predicted proteins | sample SI_123_September_FD_182720 | JGI IMG/M metagenome (GOLD analysis project Ga0233438, IMG submission 182720) | Seawater microbial communities from Saanich Inlet, British Columbia, Canada - SI_123_September2016_10_MG | ecosystem: Environmental > Aquatic > Marine > Inlet | place: Canada: British...
AAAAGCATTTTTTTAATTACTTCTTCGGCATAATCCAGATTATCAAAATAGTGGAATACACTATGACTGATAACATAGTCATACCTCAATTTAAAATCTATTTTCGATGCCTCGTTTCTTTCAAAAATCACAATCTTTCATTATTGTATTTGCGAGATCAATTAGTGGCGAGGAGTAATCAATACCTCCAACTTTATTACCATTCAAATAAAGTGGAAATAAAAACGCCCCACTTCCACATCCAATGTCGAAGACTGATTCATTTGATTTAATTGAAAGTTGATTAAAAAACTCTTGAACATAAATTTTCCAATTTTCTAATGTGAAACTTCCCGGACCACTATCAAAACCATTAACTTTAATAAGAGTTTCTAAAATAGGATTATTTATTCTTTCAGAACCATTCCAAACAGTTTTCCACTTTTCCATATTTTATAATTTATTCACTTTGACTGCACTTATTGGTGGCCTTGGTGTTTCATCATCTATACCACACTTTACATGTAAAAATTTTAACCCTTTTACATCTTTTTCACAATTAATTATATTGGAAAAGTCTTTTAAGGTTTTAAAATTATTGTCCAAAACAATAAATCCAGATGATTTTGCAATTAAACTGTAATCAACATGACTTTGATATGAATTCTGACCTCCTGTTGATTTATTTGATTTGTTGTCAAATAAAATATATGTTAAATCTATATTTTTTCTGTACCTCCCTGCAGTTGTAATTCCCCCCATATGCATAACAAACTCAGCATCTCCACCACAAACTATCACTTTTTTCCCCGCCATGGCAGCACCCAAACCTAAGCTTAACGCCCCACCCATATTTCCAGCCATGTAAAAATTATTCGTATCGGGCATAAAACTGTACATTTCTCTCGCTGTATTTCCAGTTGTACCAATAAAAACGGCGTTTGTAGAGTTATACTCGAAATTTAGTTTTATTAAAAATTTACTTCTAGGGATGTAAGAAGATAAGTCAAGTTTGTGTTTATTTTGTAGTTCTATTTTAGAAAAACTATCTTTTTTAATGATACATATAGTGTGACTATTATTTGAGGCTTCTATCTGATTTAATGAGTTATTTAGATTTTCATTGTCTAACTCAACATGATTATAGCCATATGATTCAATCAATTTTGGAAGTTCTGTCGCTAGATGTTGATGTTGAATCTCACTATCACCTTCATTATAAGTTCTCCAACTAGTAAGAATAGGGAACTTTATACCATATGGCTTTAAAAGACTAGTAATGCATGAACCCATGTTTGTTACGCCACTTGACTGAATAATTACAATAGGTGATTTTCCAGCAATTTTAAGACCTGCAGCTACACTACATGCGACTGCTTCACTTGCGCTAGGTAGATATTCAATGTTTTCATTGTTTATTGCCTCATTTATTACATTTTTAGCAAAAGAGCATGGTACAACACACAAATGAGTATATCCTTTTTCTATAAGTTTAATTATGAATTTAGACGTGTCAAGAGCCATTATTTTGTTCCAGGAATTAATTCTAAAATCTCTTTCACAGGCATACAATTTGGCTCAGCTTCAAGTGATCTTTTGTTCTTTAATATAGATTTCGCAACTTTCATCATACCTGGATAAGCAGACCTTAACATATGATTGGCATAAATAACTATGTTTACACCCATCTGAGCAAATTCATCTATTGTAACTGAATTGAATGCTGTGGGTACTACAACAATTGGAGTGATATTATCCTCACTTCTAAACCTTGAAATAAATTCAATTATCTCTGACGGATCTTTTAATCTTGAGTGAATCATGATCCCGTCTGCTCCTGCTTTAACATACGCAAATGCCCTTTTAAGTGCATCATCCATACCTGCCTCTAAAATTAAGCTTTCAATTCTAGCAATTATCATAAAATCCACAGTTATCTGTGATTTCTTGCCTATAATAATTTTGTTGCAAAAGTTTTCAATGGAATCTTGAGTTTGAGAAACATCATTTCCGAAAAGCGAGTTCTTTTTTAAACCGGTTTTATCCTCAATAATCATTGCACTAATACCAGCCCTTTCAAGACTTCTGACCATAAATTCAAAATGTTCAACCTTGCCACCAGTATCAGCATCATAAATCATCGGTTTTGTTGTTACCTCAAAAATTTCATTTATTGTTATTAACCTAGTTGTTGTGTCAACGGCTTCAATATCAGGCTTGCCTTTAGATGTGGAGTCAGTTAAAGAGCTTGACCACATACCATCAAAACTCACTTTAGTCCCATCATCAAGTATTTCATTTGCATTTTCTGCTATTAAACCACTTAAAGCATTGTGAGATTCTAAGATTTTAACGACTCTTTTTGCTTTTAATAACCTTTTAAGTCTACTCTGTCTTGAAGTAGATGTAATACCTGTTTTTGATAATTGCTCTTTAATTTTAATGTCATTTATTTCCGAGCAGTAGGGGATTTCAACTAATTCACCACCCCATCCAGATAATACATCAATAACCTCTTGCCTATATTTATTTTGATTGCTATACTTCCAATCATCACCATGAACCACAAAGTCAGGTTTTAATACTGATAAGTTATTCTTATAGCTTGATGTTGTTTGGGAAATTACATTGTTAACCAAACTTAAATTTTCTAATACCTCTTTCCTTTTTTGATAGTCTAGATAAGGGATGTCATTTAACTCACCGCAAGCCTCTAGTGTTAGAAGTCCTACAGTAACCTCTCCTAACTGATTTGCTCTTTTTAAAACATTTATGTGGCCTGCATGTAATAAATCAGCAATAAGACTAACGTAAACTTTTTTCATTTTAAAATCCTTTTTAAATATTTAATTTCTTTCTCTAAACAACCTTGACTATTACCTACAAAAAAACCATTATTATGTAAATAGTCTGCATTTTTTAAATCACCGCTTATTTCATAATCAAAGAATTTCATCACTTCGTTTCTTGTGAAATTACCAGTTACTATTGGCCTACAATCAATCTTGTTTTCTTGCAATCTTTTAACAACCTCTTCTCTATTTAACTTTGAGGTTGGTTTAATAATCAAAGAGAATCCAAACCAAGAACTATTATCTATGTCTTTTTGAATTATAAAATCTTGATGATCTTTAAAGAGCTCAACAAATAGTTTTGCATTTTTTCTTCTTTGCTCTAAAAAAACAGGTAACTTTTTTAATTGTTCTATTCCAATTGCTCCACTCATTTCAACTGGTCGCACATTATACCCAGGAAGAACAAATCTAAAAGACTCTTCAAACCAATCATCGCTTTTGGTGCATACTTTATTTTCCTTTGGAAGATTTCTTGTCCATCCATGAGCTCTTAATGAAAGTAAAATATGATAGAGTTCTTCATCATTGGTCACTACAAATCCGCCTTCCATCGTTGCAATATGATGAGAAAAAAATGTAGAAAATGTCCCCATTATACCGAAAGTACCTGCTTGTTTACCCTTATATTCTGCCCCCATTGATTCACAATTATCTTCAACAATAAAAATATTTTTGTCTTTTATTATTTGATTGATTTTGTCAAAATCATTAGGGTTACCAAGGAGATTTACTGCCATGATCATTCTTGTCTTTTCAGTAATCGAAGACTCTAAAGAATTTAAATTATAGTTTAATGTTTCTAAATCTATATCTACAAATTTTAATCTAAGTCCATATTGTTGTAAAGGAAAAAAAGTTGTTGACCATGAAACAGCAGGGACAATAACTTCATCACCTCTTTTTAGCATTGGATTTTTCGTGTAAAAAAGTGCAGCTATTGCGATTAAATTTGCTGTTGAACCTGAGCTCACCATAACTGCAAATTTACTTTTAGTGAATTTGCAAAAATCTTGCTCAAATTTTGCTACACTTTCACCCATAGTATAGACATCTCTTTCAATAACTGATTGAATAGCGTCTAATTCTTTTTCATCCCATGTAGATGTTGCTAATGGATAACTATTTGTCATTTAAAACCTCTTTTAAAAAATAATCATACGTCTTTTCTATTCCATCTTTCAAAGATGTTTTATGTTTCCATCCGAATTGTTGCAGCTTAGAGTCATCTATAAGTTTTTGCTTCATCCCTACGGGCTTTGAAAAGTCGTGTTGAAATTTACCTTTATATCCAATAACATCTGCAATAATTCTATAATATTGATTTATAGAATAATCATGGCCCAGGCCTACATTGATATTTTGAGGCATTTTATCAAATCTTTCTATCGCATGATATATGAAATTCGCTAAATCTTCAGTGTACATAAACTCTCGTCTTGCTTGGCCATCTCCCCAGATCTCTAACGTTTTATTATTGCTGATTTTCGCATCATGGATTTTTTTTATTACAGCAGGGATCATATGCGAATGCTTTGGATCAAACTTATCATATCTACCATATAAATTACACGGAATTATAGTTTTATAATGAAAACTGCTGTCCTCGCTATTTATATACTCACAAAGTTTAGAAGATGTAATTTTGGCAATTGCATAACCTTCATTTGTAGGTTCTAATTCCCCTTTTAATACTAATTCTTCTCCTAAAGGATTTTTAGCATTTCTTGGATACATACAAGAGCTCCCCATGTTTATAAACCGTTTAATTCCAGTTTCATAAGAGCTTATAATCACATTAAGCCCTATTTGAGTATTCTCATATAGAAAACTTGCCGGATTATCAATATTAGCTTGTATTCCACCCACTAGACCTGCGCAATGAATGACCATTTCTGGCTCATTTTTTTGTATAAATATTGCTAACGCTTCCTTATCTAGTAAATTGATTTCCTTGGATGTTGGATATAATACCTCTACTTCTTTGTTTATGAGATATTCAACTACATTTCTGCCAACCATACCCGAACCTCCAGTTACAAAAACTTTCATTACTCGAAATAATTTGAAATTAAGAACCCTCCATCTTTTAAGTATTTATCCTTTTTAAATAACTTAATATCTGAACGCATCATATCCTCTACAAGCTCCTCTAAAGTTATTTCAGGCTCCCATCCGAGCTTTTCCCTAGCTTTTGATGGGTCTCCGATTAAAAGATCTACCTCTGTTGGCCTAAAGTACCTTTCATCTATCGACAAAATCTCTTTGCCAATCTCCAATTGATAATTTTCATCAGAACAAGATTTTATTTTTGCTACTTCGTTAATACCCTTACCTGTAAATTCAAGTGCAACACCAATATGACTAAAAGCCATTTTTACAAAATCTCTTATGGTAGCATTCCTGCCGGTAGCAATCACCCAATCTTCGGCCTTTTCAGCCTGAAGAATCATCCACATCATTCTAACATAGTCTTTTGCATGGCCCCAATCCCTTTTTGAATCTAAATTTCCAAGATACATCTTATCCTGAAGGCCTAAGGCTATTCTTGAAACTGCCCTTGTAATTTTCCTTGTGACAAAGGTTTCTCCACGAATAGGTGACTCATGATTAAAAAGAATGCCATTTGATGCAAAAAGTCCATAAGCCTCTCTATAATTAACGGTGATCCAATACGCATACATCTTAGCTACAGCATAAGGTGAACGAGGGTAGAAAGGTGTTTTCTCCGTTTGAGGAACCTCTTGTACTTTACCATATAATTCAGAAGTGGACGCTTGGTAGATCTTAGTTTTTTTTTCCAAGCCAAGAAGTCTTACTGCTTCTAGGATTCTAAGTGTTCCTATACCATCAGTATCCGCCACATACTCAGGCATATCAAAAGAAACACGAACATGACTCATAGCGGCTAAATTATAAATCTCATCAGGCTGAATTTCTTTAATAAGTCTGATCAGATTAGTACTATCGGTCATATCTCCATGATGAAGAATGAATTTTTGATTCTCAACGTGAGGGTCTTCATAGAGATGATCAATCCTATCAGTATTAAATAATGAAGTTCTTCTTTTTAATCCGTGAACAGTATATCCTTTTTTTAAAAGAAACTCAGATAGGTAGGCTCCGTCTTGACCCGTAACACCTGTAATTAAAGCTGTTTTCATTTTATTTTGAATGATATTTTTTATACCAATTTGTGAATTCCTTAATCCCATTTTCAAAGTTTGATTTGATTGAAAAACCAAAATCTTCTTTGATTTGATTGATTGAAGCCAAAGTGTTTTTTACATCTCCCTGTTGGTGTTCCACTTCTTTTACTTTAAATTTTTTATTAAAATTAGATTCAAGCTCATTTATCAGTTTCGTTAATTCGATGGGGTATCCAGATCCTATATTATAGATGGGTTTTAATTCTGTATTTTCAAATTGATCCACAATTAATTGGATTCCATTCGTTATATCATTTATATGGGTATAATCTCGGGTCTGATTTCCGTAATTATACAATTGAATTTCCTGGTTTTTCATTAACATATTAGAGAATTTGAAATACGCCATATCAGGGCGCCCAAATGGTCCATAAACAGTAAAAAATCGAAGTCCAACACATTTTAATCCATATAAATTAGAATATGTCTGTGCCAAAATTTCATTTGTTTTTTTTGTTGCAGCATAAAGAGAAACCTGATTGTTTGTCTTATCACTTTCTTCAAATGGTACTTTTTTATTTGATCCATAAACTGATGAACTTGAAGCATAAATTAGATTTTCTATTGAAGCTGATTTCATCGATTCCAAAACATTATAAAAGGCATTTATATTATTTTCTATATAGGTCTTTGAATTGATTAAAGAATATCTAACTCCTGCTTGAGCAGCTAAATGAATTATAGAATCAATCTTATTATTGTTTAGAAGGCCTGATAAAGATTCATTATCATTGAGATCAATTTTATAGAAATCAATTGGATATATAGAGCTTTTATAATGTAGACTTTCATTGTCTAAATCAATCCCTAACTCTTTTAACCTGTCAATTTTTAAATTAATATCATAATAATTATTCAGGTTATCCAAGCCTATAACAAAATAATTATTCGACAACTTTTTAGCCAAATGAAAGCCAATAAAACCGGCTATACCTGTAATCAATATTGTCTTTTTATCTTCCAATTTGGTAGATTTTATTTGATTCTTTTAAAATATTCCTGCCATCAAAAACTTTAATATCTGAATACTTTATATTTTCAAATTCATTCCATTCTGTCAAAATTGTAATTGCATCAATTTCTTTAAAAGATGGCTTTGTTTTCAACAAAATAATTTTTTCTTCAATTTGCATTGAATTTGTATTCCAATAGGAATTAATATCTCTTAAGATCGTTTCTTTTGAAACCATTGGGTCATAAATCTCAAGAATAGCTCCAGCTTCATATAATTTTTTAGCTACATAAATAGCTGCAGACTCTCTAGAGTCATTGGTGTTAGCCTTAAAGGCCCACCCCAAAACAGAAATTCGTTTCCCATGTAGATTTCCGCCGAAGTGATTAATGATTTTTTGTGCAAAACGATCCTTTTGATAATTATTAATTTTAATTACCTGATTCCAGTATTCAGCTACTTCGTCTAAGCCATAAAACTTGCATAGATAAACGAGATTAAGTATATCTTTTTGAAAACAGCTCCCACCGAAACCAACCGAGGCTTTTAAAAAATGAGGTCCAATTCTGTGATCCATTCCGATGGCTTTGGAAAGCTCATCAATGTTGGCCCCTGTTTTTTCGCATAGTGCAGAAAGACTATTTATAGAAGAAATACGTTGTGCAAGCATTGCATTGGAAGCTAGTTTAGCCAATTCTGAAGACCATACATTGGTTGTCAATATTTTTTCATTAGGAATCCATTGGTTGTAAATATCCACCAAAGCCTGAACTGCAGTTTGACCGGAAGGGGAGGGATCTCCTCCGATCAGTACCCGATCGGATTTGAACAAGTCCTCAATAGCGGTGCCTTCCGCCAAAAATTCAGGGTTGGATAAGATCTCAAAGTGAAGATTCCCTTGCTTATGGTTGTTCAGTATGTCTTTGATTTTTTCGGCCGTACGAACGGGTAAGGTTGATTTTTCGACCACAATCTTATCGGTTTTTGCCACTTGGGCAATCTTTTTGGCACAAGCTTCTACATATTTTAAATCGGCAGCCATTCCAGCTCCTTGTCCTTCTGTTTTAGTAGGGGTATTGACCGCCATAAAAATCATCTCCGAACGATCAATGGCGAAATCAATGTCGGTGGAAAAAAATAAATTTCTCCCCCGTGCTGCTGCGACCACCTCCTTTAGCCCAGGTTCATATACAGGTAATTGATCCAAAGGACCATTCCAGGCATCAATACGTTGATGATTGATATCCACCACTGTAACTTCTATATCGGGGCATTTTAGTGCAATCACCGCCATGGTAGGCCCCCCCACATAGCCTGCTCCAATGCAACAAATCCTATTGACTTTCATAGAGCATGATGTGTTTCCGTTGACTCAAAAATTTGGAGGCCAAATAAAAGCTGACCTTTCGTTTGATGAGTTTTTCAATTTTTTCTTCTAATTGGGCGATATAGTCCATGTTTAAATCCTTACCTATCAGAAATACCTCGATATTTCCCGTATCATTCCCCTCAGCATAATCCCCTACCAATATGATTTTCTGGACATTTCCCATACGTTCCAATACAGTCTCAACAATATCCTCCAATCCCAAATGCTTTAATACTACTTTCCTCAATACTTCATACATTGGATGCTTTGCGTTGGCTTGGTATTCTATTTTATTGTCTTTTTTGATTTTACTCAAATATCCCGCATCGTGCAGATGATTGAGTTCTTTTCGGATGGCGTTGGAAGATTCCCCCATCTCTGTGGCAAGGCCATTCAAATAGCCTCGATTGGCCTGAGAGACAAAAAATTTGATCAATAGACGCAATCGAGTTTTGGATGTAATCAGTTCTCCTAGCATTGTTTTTTAAAAAACTAATACCAAAAGTACTTAATTTTGAGTAATTAAACGACTAAGTATATAAAAATTATACCTTAAAGATTGGTGCAATACTGATCTAGCGTGCTCTGTGCTTGAGGATAGCCACTATCTCTGGATGTTCTTAGTAAGGGACATGCCCCCGCTGGATCCCCAAATTTTAGAAAGATTAATGCTTTAATGTACTCGCATTTTCCATTCAGAGGATTCAAATCACTAATCACTACATCAATTTGTTTTAAGGCATTTTCCAAATCTCCCAAAATATAGTACGAAGTAGCTGCATTTTCTCTATAGGAATATTCTAAAGGATCGGCAGCAATCGCTTTTTCAAATGCTTTTACAGCTTCTGTATGATTTCCCTGATTAAAAAAGGTTAAGGCTTGATTAGAATTTGCAAGCCCCTCTTCAATTCTTTTGGAACCAAGGGAAATCAGCTTGTGAATTTGATTAATATTGGAGTCTCCCGAAAAAAGATCTCTGGCTTGCTTGGCTCGGGCGACTTGCAAGCTGTCCCCTGGAGGGAATAACTGACTGGCAGCAATCAAGTAATTTTGCCACTTAGATTTTGAATCGTCCTTTGTTAATAAATCAAACGCTTCGCTAAGTCCTTCATTATCTATTGTTTGAATTAACAAATTGATATAAGAACTGGCATGCAAATCATTGGAAGGTAGATTTTCAAAAGCTATTTTAGCATATTTTTTCGCTTTTTGCAGATCTCCTTTTTGGATATAAATCTGACTCATTAAAATTTCACTATAGCGCAAATATGGATTGGCTTCAACACTTTTCTCCAGATGCTCTAGAGCCTTATCATACTTTTTATAATGATTGTAATAACGCGCCTTAATAGCTTCCATAGGAATGGTTGTCACTGTGATATTAGGCATTTTGGGGATAAAAGACTCTATTTGATTCAGGGGAACATTAAATTGATTCGAATTAAAATCTTGTAAAATGGTCATTTGCGCTTTTAAGGCTTTATAAGTTGTATTAGCAATAGATACAGAGGGCACAATCAAAAGCAAACCCAACAAGGGAACAGCAAAAGACAATATTTTCACATTAGTGTCCGAAGCTGCGGGAGTTTCAGAAAATTCCTTGTGTTTTTGATAGTAGGAATTTATATAAGCAAGAATCAGCGCCCAAGTACACAAAACCTGTGGGCGTGCAATAGGAAAGTTTAGGTTCGCATCAATAGTGTAGATGCCTAGAGCAATCAGGCAAATAAAAACAAAGACTTGATCGCGCTCAGGCAGTCTTTGACCTCTTATAATTTGGTAGCAAAAGTAAACCGCGCTTAAAAAGACTCCTAAATACAGGAGAAATCCAATAATCCCAAGCTCAGCACCTATTTGAATGAAATCACTATGGGCATGATAAGGAACTACATAGCCCTTAATGTCTATTTTGTCATAATCAATCGATTTGATTTTCCAGTTTCCAATTCCGGTTCCAAAAATAGGATTGGACGATAGGTGTTTTAAAACATCCTCATAATAGCGCAAACGTTGATTGATAGAACTATCATTAGTGCTTACTGAAATGGTGGAAGCACGGTCCAAGGCACTGACCGTTTTGGAACTGTAAAATAAAGCTTGGTTCAAAAAAACCGCAGCCAACAAGGGTAGAATAATATTCAAAGTGTTCTTTACTTCTCTAAAATCATGACTTTTCTTATACAAGAACAATTTCATTACTAAATATAGAAGGGCCGTAAAAGTTACAGCAATAAATGACGCTCGGCTCGAGATCATTGTCAAACAAAATATGGAAGCAAAAATCACCAACGGGAGTGCCAATTGGATGATTCTTTTCTGCTTAAAGTGCAATAGATATAATACAAATGGAATTTTAATAGCAATGGAAAAGGCAGTAATATTTCGGTTGGCTGTTACTCCTTTTAACATCCCTCCATTAATAACACCTGCGTTTTCAAACATTTCCAACGCCTGCTCTAATACCGCATAAACTTCTATAGTTAATATGAGAACTAAAACCCACGAAAAGAGTTTGTCTTTATCTTTAAAATTCTGAATAAATAAAGCCAGATACACATACATAAATAAGGTGTTGGTATGCCGAGCCATATTGACCAAAACTTCTGTGGGATTGATGGCATAGAAATAGGATAGCCCTGCCCAAATAAAAAAACCTAAATAAGACAAGGTGATGGCACTTTTGGCCATCTTAGAGATTTTATGCTCATAGGCTTGGGTACGCCATAGAACAAAGAGCGTTGAAGCTAGGTTTATAATTCCCATAGTGAGCCACTGGGGTGCGATTTTGTCAACGGCTTGCCAATTCGGCACAAATCCTATGCACAAATAGGCGACGATTAATACAAAAGGGATCGGGTTAAGAATTGAGGTGTTCTGTTTTTTCATGATAAAAATACTTGGTTAAAATTATTTAATTTTTCTCTTTTTTTTTAATTTCCAGCAAGGAGTTATTGTTATATCTTTGAAAAATGCAAGGTATAGCCCTATTTATTGTCACTCTGAGCAGCAGTATCCTTACTTTTTTTATCCAGCGTATCTATTTACTGAAAAATAAGATTGATCCCATTGTAGGGAGATCTTCGCATAACGGAATTGCAACCCGAACTGGAGGGATTACACTCTTCCTTTGTCTTTTTGGGATCACGCTATTTTTTTATATCAAAGGAGAAGAACCTTTTGATTTTTCAATACTAATTCCCTTGGGCATTATGTTCTTGATTGGACTTTATGATGATTTTTATCAAGCGGATTATAAACTCAAGCTCTTGATGCAGATCATTGTTGCCAAAATACTTATCGACCAAGGTTTTGTTATAAACAATTACCACGGCTTATTTGGCCTCCATCAAATCCCTTGGTGGTTAGCTCAACTCAGCACCTTATTTGTTTTTATTGTGGTGGTCAATGCCATTAATTTTATAGATGGCATCGATGGACTGGCTCTTACCGAGTTCGCCAAAATTATTGTCTTATTTGAATTATTTTCTGCCAGCGTAACACCCTTTTATTTTCTTAATTGGGGACTCATTGCTTGTTTAGTTCCTTTGTATTATTTCAACTACAGAAAAACGAACAAGGTATTTTTAGGAGACGCTGGTTCTTTATTGCTTGGAACCCTTTGTTGCATTTACCTTTTCTATGCCTTGGGAAGCGACTATACCCTTAATAGCAATTGGCAACTCAA
>Ga0233438_10004599_pt1 | contig 12032 bp, 9 predicted proteins | sample SI_123_September_FD_182720 | JGI IMG/M metagenome (GOLD analysis project Ga0233438, IMG submission 182720) | Seawater microbial communities from Saanich Inlet, British Columbia, Canada - SI_123_September2016_10_MG | ecosystem: Environmental > Aquatic > Marine > Inlet | place: Canada: British...
TCAGATTTCCTATGGCGAGGTGGTAGTGATATTTTAGTTCTGAATCAACATCGTTCAAACTCAAAGGAGAGTATTGAAACATTGAATCCTACAACTTCAAATTCTCCAATTTCTCAAGTCAGTAGAGAGGTTAAAATATACACTGAGGAACGTCATATCGAATTTAGTTCGGATGAATTGAAAGAGATTTATAATGTTATAAGAGAAAGAATTCTAGAGATAGGTTCAGATATAGAAATTGTACCACGGAAGGAATACATTGGGTTTAAAAAAGGTTCTAATATTGTTGATATAGAGTTTCAAAGGAAGCAACTTAAATTCTTTATCAATATGAAAAAAGGTGAATTAGATGATCCTATGAATATATCAAGAGATGTGAGTAAAGTAGGTCATTATGGTAATGGTGATTACGAAGTTAGGGTGAATAAAGATTCTGATTTAGATTACTTAATGATACTCATTAAACAATCATATAATTCGAAAGGGTAATGGAGAAACTACCTGATATACAAAATGGAAAATTTTGTGAGGTTACAAAAGGGACTCACCAAGGAAAAATGGGGACTATATCCGATATCAACAGGAGTAAATCGGGAAACATCACCATTACCGTTACTCAAACCAATGGACTCCGATTCAAAACATTGGGCAGAAACGTCCAAGTAATTGAAAAATAACTACTTGATCCGAGTCCACTCCGAAGTTCTCCCTAACCACGTCATACCCATAACATATCCTCGCAAGTAAAGGGTAGAGCGATTACTTCCCTTAAAATACATATACCCATCATACGTACTACCCGATACTGGATCGTATAGCGTACCATTATCCCATCGTGATTCTGAGGCATTCCAGGCAAAATTATGCATAATCAACATCCCTAATCGTTTTCTGCTTCGTAAACTTTTATTGGGATTTTCAGGATCGGTCTTTGGCTGTCCATACTTATCATTGGGCTGTTTTAAGTAAACTATCTTTCCATAATATTTACCATTAATCGCCCGATAAATTTGGATATGCGATGTTTTTTCTGCGTTCCAGTAAGTGCCACTTACTTCATCTGCTCTAGCCGATTGAGCGGATACTCCAACATGAATACCGGCAATAAAAATCAGTGCTGTTATAAATCGGATCATAATTATTTTGTTTCTTCAATAATACTGAAATTTTAAATACTTAAAATTGCAATCCATTATAAAGTATTCGTCTTAGTCATCGTGCATATCAAAAAAGCCATTTACCTCAAAGCCTTACGCGACCTATTTACGGCTAGAGCTATGGCCGAAATCTATGATGCCAATCGACAAACTACCAGTTATGTTCATTCCACCTCCAAGGGACATGAGGCTATTCAACTGGCTACCGCCTATCACCTCAAAGACATTGACTGGGTAGCTCCTTATTATCGCGATGAGTCGATCTTACTGGGCATCGGTATGCGTCCTTATGAGCTTATGTTACAACTTTTAGCAAAAAAAGACGACCCTTTTTCTGGTGGCAGAACCTATTACGCTCACCCTTCCCTTCGTGAGGATAACAAACCTAAAATAGCGCATCAAAGCAGTGCTACCGGTATGCAGGCTATCCCAACTACAGGTATTGCTCAGGGCTTACAGTATCTAAAAAACAATAAATTAAATACCTCTGGCACCCATGGATCTATTGTGGTGTGTTCCATTGGCGATGGATCCATGACGGAAGGTGAAGTGTCTGAAGCACTTCAAATGGCTGCTCTCCACCAGCTACCGATTCTGTACCTTGTACAAGATAACGATTGGGGTATTTCTGCCAGTGGAGATGAAATGCGATCCATGGATGCCTACGAATTTGTGGGTGGTTTTAAAGGCATTCGAAGAGCTCGGACCAATGGCAGTAGCTTTACAGAAAGTTATCATGAAGTAGGAAAAGCAATTCGATGGGTCAGAAAAAACCAAAAACCCATGCTGCTCCATGCAAAAGTTCCTTTACTGGGTCATCATACCAGTGGCGTGCGAAGTGAGTGGTATCGGGATGATTTGAAAGAGGCCGAAAAATCAGATCCGCTTGATTATCTCATCACGGATTCGTTAGAAAAAGGAATTTCACAAGATAAAATCAATGCCCTTCAATCTGAAGCTATTGAACACGTCCATCAAGCCTTTGAGAAAGCTAAAAATGCTGCAGATCCTGATCCTCAGACCGTCATGCACCATGTACTGGCTCCTACTCCCATTACAGAAGAAAAAGGAGAACGCTCTCCCCAAAATGCCGAAACCATTATCATGGTAGATGCAGCCTTATACGCTGTCGATGAACTATTAACAGACCACCCTGAAGCACTTTTGTATGGACAAGATGTGGGGCATCGCCTAGGGGGCGTATTCCGAGAAGCCGCTACCCTTGCCAAAAAACACGGTAAGCATCGGGTATTTAATACCCCTATACAAGAAGCATATATCATCGGAAGTACCGCAGGCATGAGTGCTGTTGGTTGCAAACCCATTGTGGAAGTTCAATTTGCAGATTACATCTGGCCTGGAGTCAATCAGTTGGTTACCGAGCTCTCTAAGAGCAGCTATTTGTCGGGCGGTAAATTCCCTGTACAATCTGTGATTCGCGTTCCTACGGGCGCTTATGGTGGAGGCGGACCCTATCACAGCGGAACCAATGAATCAAGCCTTCTCCCTATTAAAGGAATTAAAATAGTATATCCCAGCAATGCCGCCGACATGAAAGGTTTGATGAAAAGCGCGTTCTATGATCCTAACCCCGTGGTGATGTTTGAACATAAAGGCATTTATTGGAGTAAGGTAGACGGCACTGAAGGTGCTAAAAATCCAGAACCCAGTCGCGATTACATCATTCCCCTAGGTAAGGCTCGTATTCATCTAGAAGCAGATGCAGAAAAAGTAAATGAAGGCGATTCATTGACTATCATTACCTATGGAATGGGCGTTTGGTGGGCTACACAAGCTGCCAAACAGTTGGACGGTCAAGTAGAGATTGTAGATCTAAGAACACTGAGTCCATGCGACGATGAAACCATCTACGCTCGGGTACAGAAACACGGAAAGGTAATCGTACTAACAGAAGAAACCTTAAATAATTCCTTCGCTCAAGCCATTGCTGGACGTATTCAAGAACATTGCTTTACCTATTTAGATGCTCCCGTGCAATGCGTGGGATCTGCCGATTTACCCGCAGTACCCATGAATGTAAACTTAGAAAAAGCCATGCTCCCCAATGCCGATAAAGTAGCGGATGCCATTCGAAAATTATTGGCTTACTAACCTACTTGAGGTTGTCTAACATATTGACCACCAATTTTTCCAAATTGTATTTTTCTTGCCAACCCCAATCTGCTCTTGCAATATGATCATCAATACTTTGAGGCCAGCTATCAGCTATTTGTTGTCGATGATCGGGAGTATACGTTATCATGAAGTCAGGAATATGTTTTTGTATTTCTTGGGTTAATTCTTCCGGGCTAAATGATACGCCTGCGATGTTGTAGCTGCTTCGAATCTTTATAGCATTGGAAGGCGCTTCTGTGATTTCTAGTGTAGCACGAACGGCATCTTCCATGTGCATCATAGGCAAAGTGGTCGTTGGTCCTAAAAAACAATCGTACTGTCCCTGTTTTAAAGCCTGATGAAAGATATCTACAGCATAATCTGTTGTTCCGCCACCTGGCAAAGATTTCCATCCAATTAAACCCGGGTAGCGAATGGATCGAACATCCAACTTGTAGCGATTATAGTAGTATTCACAATAGCGTTCTCCTGCTGATTTAGTAATGCCATATACGGTATTGGGTTCTAAAATAGTGCGTTGAGGGGTATGGATAGCCGGAGTAGTTGGACCAAACACAGCGATAGAGCTTGGCCAAAATATACGCTTCACCTGGTGGTCTAGACACGCATCAAATATATTAAACGTTCCATCCATGTTGAGCTCCCATCCCAATTTGGGCTTTGCTTCTGCCGTGGCACTCAATAAAGCGGCAAGATGATAGACGATGGTGGGTTGGTATTTCTGGAAAACGTCCTTGATTTGAACTTTATCCAACACATCCAATTGCACAAACTCACTTTGGGTGAATACCTCATGGGTACTGGTCCGAACATCACTAGCAACAACCTGCGAATTGCCGTATACCTGTTGCAGATTTTCTACCAGCTCGGTACCTACTTGACCACAAGCTCCAATGACTAAAATTTTATCTTTCATTGTCTAACGATAGGACAAATGTACTAAAACCATATTCAAGTTAATGCCACTTTTTCTCTCCCGCATAGATGGCTATATCCAAGTGGTTCTCCACAGGTGGTAGAGGACACGAATAATTTTTGTTGTACGCACAATAGGGGTTGTACGCATAGTTAAAGTCCAATACTACATCCGCTACATTTGTGAAGTCATCTGCTTTGAAATCGAGAAATCGACCCGACCCATAGGACTGATCTCCATTGGATAAATCCTTGAATGGACAAAATAAGTAGTCGGGTTGTTCCACATTTTGATATAAAAATAGTTGAAGGTCTTGATTGGCCAAACGAAAGTGAAGTATCCCATATTTTTTGTACTCGGGCAAACGATCCGTATTGGTTTTCATTCTAAAAATTTCACCAGCTGTGATGGGCTCAAATTCAGCTTTGACCCGATAGGCTTCATTAGGGGGAAAATAATGCAATCGCCCCTCGGGTGAGATGTCTGACTTGGGCAATACCTGATTGGAACCACTAAAAAATACCGCTGAAATGCTATCCCTATACCGATTAACTTGCCCTTCATAGGTTGTGGGTTTGGGCAAATCCTTTGTTTCCTCTTGGGTTTCCCATTTTTTGGAAGAATCACAGGACCAAAAGGCCATGATCAGTATTGCTATTGATCCAATTCTCATGGGGTATTAAATAATAAAAAAGAAGCACCACATCCCACAAAATTGATGGGTGCTGCCTCGTTGAGTCCAAATCCTCCGGTTAAATCGAGTTGAAAATTATCATTCACCAAATAGGTGAATCCACCATTGATGAGGTGCAGCTCATCCCCATTATTGGTAAGAAAACCATAGGGTTCTACATAGCAACTCAGCTTATCGGTGATGCCATACCCCATGGCCAATGTGTAGCTCGTCGTGGGATTCGCAGTAAAGCCATCCCAAGAAAGGCCGTATTGCACTGCCACGCCAAATCGATCGGTTACTTGATAGGTCATCGGGATTAAAAACTCTGGGGCTATTTTCTGTCCACTGGCTTTAGCGTAATCGCCACTTGCTAATTCAGGAATATACACATGCCCCAAGAACCCAATGCTCATGTTGGCTGTTTTATGCAGATTGGTCTTTATGCCTACAAATGAGGTTGAGAAACCTCTCGAAGGATGGTATGCCGAGTCCGGCAACTCCGTGGGCGATGGCCAAACCTGACCTTGCTCAATGATTTCATACTGATGTAATTTAGAACTTTGCCATGCATAATTAAACCTCAATTCTAGATTTTCGAATAAGCCAAACCGAAGGAGTGAGGTGTTGAGTATCGTGTTTCTGTATGTTCGTTTCTCTGTTGCCGTTCCCGGAAATGGGTACACCACTATCGCTGCGTCATGTTCTAAAATAAATCCTGTTTCAATTTGTAGCGCTCCTTGAGGAACAGTATTGGGGCTTTCTGTAAAATCGGGTCTGTCGGTTTCGATTTGTCCAAATGCACTGAATCCCGTGACCAGGCAGACCATAGGTAGAAATTTGGATATTTTCTTTATCATGGATGCGAATATATTATTCCATTTTCTAACCGACCTTCCAACATCAGTAAAAATGCATACTCCTTGGCTGTTTCTTTAAGTGCTTCGAATCGTCCACTTGCACCACCATGTCCCGCCTCCATATTGCAATCCATGATCAAAATCGTATCATCGGTTTTTAGTTCTCGTAATTTAGCAACCCATTTGGCGGGCTCCCAGTACTGCACTTGGCTATCGTGCAATCCAGTGGTTACCAATAGGTGGGGATAGGCTTTTGCTTCTACATTGTCGTAGGGTGAATAGCTTTTGATATAGTGATAATAGGTCTCATCATTGGGGTTTCCCCATTCGTCGTATTCTCCAGTGGTCAAGGGGATGGTCTCGTCGAGCATGGTGGTGACTACATCCACAAAAGGAACAGCAGCGATTACTCCGTGCCATAAATCAGGTCGCATATTGATTACTGCACCCATTAATAATCCCCCCGCGCTTCCACCCATGGCGTACAGTTTTTTGGGAGATGTAAGTCCTGCTTCTACTAGGTATTCCCCACAATCTATAAAGTCATAGAAGGTATTTATTTTGTGCAATAATTTTCCTTGATCGTACCAATCTCTGCCTAAATCTTCTCCTCCTCGAATATGAGCAATGACATACACAAATCCACGATCCAATAAGCTCAATCGTATAGCACTAAAATAGGGATCCAGGGAATGACCATACGAACCATAGGCATACAATACGAGTGGAGCATCTTGAGGGGCACCTCCTTCCTCGGATTTCTTATACACCACACTCATGGGAACTCTTGCCCCATCTCGGGCAGTTGCCCACATCCGCTGACTGCCGTATTTATTTTCGTCATACCCCCCTACAATGGTTTGTTGCTTGAGTAGTTTCTTTTCTCGGGTATGCATGTTGTAATCATAAACAGAAGTTGGCGTTGTCATGCTCGTATAGCCAAAACGAAGTAGGGATGTATCGAATTCGGGGTTTACACTCGTCCAGCAATCGTAGGTAGCCGAATCAAAAGCCATGTAATGTTCCTCTTGGGTTTGTTGATGGATGATTCGAATAAAATTTTGCCCTTGGGTTCTTTCTTCCACTACCATAAATTTTTTAAACAACTCCACGCCCTCCAGTAGGGTATCTTCTCGGTGGGGTATGACTTCGGTCCAGTGTTCTCTAGCGGTTTGGTCTTCTGAAGTTTCCATCAGTCTAAAATTTTGTGCATCCCAATTGGTTAAAACATACCATTGGTTTTGAAAATGGGTAATTCCATACTCCAACCCCCGAATTCGTTCTTGGAATACCGTAAAGGGTGCATGAGGCGTTTCCGCATTGACGTACCAAAACTCTGATGTAATACTGGCTCCGGTGGTTATGATGATCCATTTTTTGCTTTTGCTTTTATACACGCCACAATTGAAGGTGTCGTCTGTTTCGTGGTACCGAAGTTCTTTTGCTTTTGTGAAGATATCCATCATCCAAATTTTGGCAGAACGGAGTGTTTCTTCCTCTTTTTCGGTATAAAAAAGGGTCTGATTATCGGCTGCCCACGTGGCTCCTCCTGTAGTCCCCGATATGGCCAAATCCAGTAATTCTCCCGTGTGTAAATCTTTAATTTTTAGGGTATATATTCTTCGACTCACGGTATCCTCACCATAGGCAAGATATTGGTTGTTGGGACTGATACTCAATCCACCTATGGCATAATAGGTAAACCCTTTTGCTAGCGCATTAACGTCTAATAGTATTTCTTCTTCTCCAGCATCCTCAAAGGTATTGCCTCCTTTTTTTCGGCAATGGATGGGGTATTCTCCTGCCTCTACGAAACGGGTATAGTACCAATATCCATTTTTTTTATAGGGTACCGATTCATCGTCTTTTTTGATCCGTCCTACCATTTCATCGTACAAGTCGGATTGGAGCTGTTCGGTGGGTTGAAGAATCTCCTTGCAATAGGCATTTTCTTCGTTCAAATAATCGAGCACCGCTTGATCTTCACGTTGATTTAGCCAGAAGTAGGGGTCTATTCGAGTATCGCCATGAATGGTTAGCTCTTTGGCTATTTTTTTAGCTTGAGGGGCTTGCATGAATGCAATGATAGGAGTTCTCTTGCATTGGATAAATGCAAATGTTCCTTTTTTTTGCATCTACTCCGCCATCTTAAAATGGGGTTGGTGGACATCCACAAACCCCAGCTATCGGATCATCCGATTTATTTGGTCAATACCACATAACTGGTATATACATCGGAGCCTACGTATGCTTTGATGTAATACACTCCCGGTAGGTGCTTATAATTAAATGATGCCGAAAAACCATCGTACGTTGTTAAGCCACTATAGGTAAATTGAGGTACACCGTAACTATCTGTGATGATTATCTCTGCTCGCTCACTCGGATATTTATCTATCACAGATGGGTCAAAGGTTACCCGGACATACCCATCCGTTGGATTGGGATATACATTCAGATGAACCGATTCTTCTATAGTGGACGAATAGCTTGATTCTTCCTCCAAAAGAGCATCATAAAATGGGTGAACCTCCCGCGGTAAATCACAGGAATAATCGGCCAGTTTTTCTTCGAGGCCTGAAAATAAGCCGACTGCCATCGTCCAAATGAGAAGCGTTTGTCTGGTTTTCATTGTTTTCATGGGGCTAAATTTACGGGTTAATTTTTTAAAATTTAAAAAAATATCAGGGTGTCACTTGATATCGAATCAAAATAGCATTTTGAAAAAAGAATCCGATTTGCTATAAAAATTCATGTGAGAATATATTTTGTTTTAAATGAAACAAATTATATTTGCAACCCTTTAAAAGGGAGCTTAGCTCAGTTGGTTTAGAGCATCTGCCTTACAAGCAGAGGGTCGCTGGTTCGAATCCAGCAGTTCCCACACTGATTATCAGACGAATAGAGTCTCGCTTCACGGCGGGACTTTTTTGTTTATTCCTATTCTATTTTCTAAAAACGTATTCCAAAATCCATAGGACACTGAATGTCGTTTCGGTAGCGTGATCCTTTCCTACCGCCTGCTTGTCTTCTTCCGTCTATATCAAAACTATAACTCATCGATAGTTCATGAGAACCGTACGTTCCGCCTAGTAATTTTGAGGTTGTAAAATCATAATTGTACCCAATACTCGTTTGATTGTTATTGACTACATCGCTGGTATATCCCACTCCAAATATGAAACTATCAAATTCTTCGGGATTGAACTTAAAGGTTCTGTTTCTAATCCCGATATTAAAATATACCGGTTTCAATACCACACGAGCAGATAGATTGAAGGTACTCATGGCTGCTTGATTTTCGAAATTAAAGTTAGGAGCTATCCCTCTTTTAAGGGTTTTGTCCAAGAACCAAATATTGCCATGTACCACGTACTTGAGCGGAACTGCCCGAATATCACTTCCTATGAAATTGGCCGTAGGAAAAACCGTGATGTGTTTCATAGCCAACCCTAACGATCCAAAAATTTGAGCTTCATTTTTGCCCCGAGGTAAAGCCCCTTTGGCCGCTATACCTAAACTGAGATCGCCATAGTTGCGTTGAAATTCATCTGGAAAAGCAAAATTGGTAGGATATATTTTGCCGTAATATTTATCAAACTGATCATCAAATTCTACACTGGACCAATCAATGGTTTTTTGACCAAAACCGGCATTCACGCCCCCACTTATTTTTAAATACCTTGAAATTTTAATGGGGAATGCAATGGTGGCTTCTACCTTATCGGTTCGAAGACGAGACTCTCCTTCCACATTTGACATTACCATGAAACCCAATCCAACGGCATTTCTAAGTTGGTGGGTGGATGTAAAATTAAATGCACGAAGTGCAGCCGGTATCCCTGGCCATTGTTCTCTATAGTTTAACCTATACTCATGGCCACGTATAATCCCTGGCGTTGCAGGGTTGTAATACAATGGGTTATCCAGTGTCGATGAGAATAGCGGGTCTTGAGCAAACGAATGATACCCCATCAAACTGGTAAAAATTAATATCCATATTCCTTTAATACTCATTATCTAATTAGCGTTACCGTTCCAAAACGTTTAACTGATCCATCTGAAAAAACTTTTCCAGGCCATATTCTACCATTGAGAAATTTGGCTGATATTTTCCACACATAGGTGTCTTGCGGCATGTCATTTCCCGCTACATCTTTTCCATCCCAACCTTCTAATGGTTCTGTTTTACTCAACTGGTCTGACTCCCATATTAAATTACCCCATGTATCGTAAATATAAATATGATAGGTCTCTAATCCTATCCCGGTAGGCTTAAATGTATTTGCACCAGGGCCGCCAAATTCAGGAGAGAAAGCATTGGAAACAAATAGGTTGTACATTTCTAGGACATCTATCATCTTGGTTAAAGAATCTTTGCACCCAAAGCTGTTTGATGCCACAAGCGTTGTGTTATAAATTCCACTTCCTGGGTATCGATGGACTGGATTTTCTTCTGTACTCAATGCCCCGTCACCGAAATCCCAACTATATCTATCCGCACCTGAGCTGATATTCGTAAATGTGGTTGTTACATTTTCAATTTCAAAATCAAAGTCTGCCATTGGATTGGGATATACATTAATGACCGATGACAGGTCAAAGGTGTCACTACAATTCGCATTTCCATACACTATAAGTGATGGTGCATAAGCTCCAATCACCTCATAGGTGTATATATCGTCCTTGAGTGAACTTGTGTCACCGTTACCAAAATCCCATTTATTGTATAGATAGTTTGAGGATACATTCGTAAAATTAACTTCTAAGGGTACACAGCCACTTAAGGGTGTAATTAATGCATCGGCAGTTGGTGGATCATACACCTTTATAATTGAAGTTGCCGTATCCTTACATCCAAATTGGTTTGATGCTATTAAGGTATCCTTATAAATGCCCGTATGGGTAAGCGTGAGCGATGGACTTGTTTGGGTAGATCTACTTCCTTCTCCAAAAATCCAATTGTACCCCAGTGCTCCAATGGATGTATTGGTGTAATCAACATCTACAGGATATTCACATAAACTGTCAACAGAGGCCACATACCCGGCTAGGGGTCTAGGATGAACGATTAGATTTATGGATATACTATCCTTGCACCCATTTGCATACTCTGAAACTAATTTAACCCACTGAACGCCCACATCGCCAAATATCTCTTTGGGATCATTTTTAACCGAGCTATTCCCATTACTAAAAGTCCACGAATTGAAACTACTGTCTGCTTTGAAATTCACCGTAAGCGGTTGACATCCATCTGTTGGAGATGCCGTAATGGAGGACTCTGGTTTGTCTAGTATATGTACATCCTTAGATATAGTAGCAGGGCAATTGTGTAAGGTAGAATAGCCCGTATACTGAACATTAAAAATACCACTGTCTGTATATTGATGTGTTGGATTGGTTAAAACACTAGTTTTGCCATCACCAAAGTCCCAATATACTCCTGATATATCCGTTGATGTACTTCTAAAACGTATGGAATCAAACTGACATACCGAATCTCTGATAAAATCAAAACTTAGTATGGGTTCAGGATAGATTAAAATCTCTTGCTCAAATGTATCATATGAGCAGCTATCCGTTACAAATAATTTGACGGTAAAAGTCCCCGATTGGTTGAATGTGTGGGAAGGATTATTTACATTACTTACATTACCATCTCCAAAATCCCAGGCATAATCGATATATCCTTTAGACGAATTCGTAAAGTTAACCGTAAGCGGCATACACCCTCTCAAGGTATCCGTATTGAAAAATGCTTCCACTGTTTTGTATACCGTTATGGTCTTATCAGTGGTGTCTGCTCCACACTCATTTTTGGCAATGTATGTTATTGTGTAGTCTGACGGTAGCCTATCCGTTGTATAGATGTGGGACAAGGGTTCGTCAAACGTGAATTTAGTTGTCTTATACAAAGGTGATCCATCTCCAAAATTCCATATTAAGGTATCGGGATCTCCGTAGGTTAGGTTATTGGAGAATCGTAAATTCAATGGGCTACATCCTATATCCCGATCTGTCTCAAATAGAGCTACTGGTGTAGGATGAACCAATATAGAATCTACAAATGTGTCTATCTTACATTGATTCGATGCTACCAATCGAACATAATACGTGGTATCATGTCTACCTTGTAGATAAGTAATGGTATCTGGGATGAGCCCCATACTGGAATCTCCTTGACCATAATACCATGTGTAATGAGCATATGCTGCAAGTGAGGTATTTGTAAATGTAACTTCCAATGGAGCACAACCCTCATCTATACTTGGAATAAATGATGCCTG
>Ga0233438_10004610_pt1 | contig 12009 bp, 11 predicted proteins | sample SI_123_September_FD_182720 | JGI IMG/M metagenome (GOLD analysis project Ga0233438, IMG submission 182720) | Seawater microbial communities from Saanich Inlet, British Columbia, Canada - SI_123_September2016_10_MG | ecosystem: Environmental > Aquatic > Marine > Inlet | place: Canada: British...
ACTTTTTGTTTTCTCTGGCGAAATATTTGCTTACCTTTGCGAGGCAAAATGCCTTGGTGGCGGAACTGGTAGACGCGCTGGATTCAAAATCCAGTTTCTTCGGAAGTGTGGGTTCGATTCCCACCCAAGGTACGGTTATCCTCAAAAATAATTTTTTGTTTTTGGGGATATTTTTTAATAACTAATATCCATAAGCTTGGGTGCTTCTACAGTTGCTATTAGTTGATGTCCCATTATTTATAGTTAATCCAATTGCTGGTTCACCACTTTCCCATTTATATTTTCCATTACATGATGAGGGTTTATGTTTAGTAAAAACGTTCTCGTAACAACCAATATAAAATGATGAAGTAGAAGTCAATTCAGTGTTAAAAATAATTTCATGTGATTCTCCTTCAATTGCATCAAAATAATACTCTTCTCCCAAAGCAACAACATTGAAGTTTTCATCTGTTAAAAATGGAATTACTTTTACATTGTTTTTGGATTCAGTTGGGTGAATTATTAATTTGGTTATTTTAGTATTTGGAGTTAGTAATTGTGATACCTCATTAACATGAGAAATTACTGTCGAATAATTTGACGAATGCTCATTCGGGAAGGTTGAGCTGTCTTCATGTCCAGAGACAAGAGTTTGCTCATTTTGCTCATCTATTTGCCCATCACAATCATTATCAATTCCATCACTTAATTCTGGAGCGCCAGGATAAACTGCTGAATCAAAGTCATCACAGTCTTGATTGTTTGAAACATAACCATCAGGAGGGCTACAAGTCATTACAGGGTCAATTCCATTTAGACCAAAACCGTCACCATCCACATCCTGGTAATAAGTGTTTTTTACTCCTTCATCAATCTCAGCATTACAGTTATTATCAATATTATCGCAGACTTCGTTCGCCGCGGGGTTAATTTCCGAATCAGAATCATCACAATCACCTGCATCTTCAGTATAGCCATCAATCATTATCAATTTGATTTCCAAGCTCAGTTTTGATTTCACTGATCAATGCATCAACTTCTGATTTAGAATATGTATAATCTTTAGTTACTGCATCTTGAGCATCAGTCGGGTCAGCAACATTTTTAATTTGACTATCGTTAACGCTAATTTGACCATAGCAAAATATTTGGCTGAAGAGCACAATTATTGTTAAATATCGTTTCATTTTTTTATAATTTTAAATGATTTTGAGTTGTTATTGTCTGATGTGACTTTAAGGATAAATGTTCCCCTCCCCATGTCACTTAGATCGATTTGTTCTTGATTTGTTGCTTTTACTTTTCTGCCTCTTAGATCAAAGAGTTCAGCTTGCAAAATGTTTTCGCCTTGTATGTAGACTCGGTTTGTTGTTGGGTTTGGATATACAGAGATTCTAGCGTCTAAGGGATAGATGTCTTCAACAGTAAGTGTGGCATCTGCACTACTAGCAGTAACGGTTGTTTTATCATAACCTTTTAATTTTTTAATATATGGGACAATTGTATCAAGCTTACAATAGACAATATATGCTATAGAGAATACCAATATAACATTAGATGTCTCTGTATTATATGCTGATGGATCTTTTATTAATGTTGTTCCTAGTGTGAGTAACGCTATGGTTACTACTAGATGTGCTAATGCTTCTATATCTTTTTTCATACTTTCATTATTATTTCGTAAGCTTTTTCATACAATTCTTGTAAAGGTAAACTACCTTTAAATGAAACAGGATTATTAAAAGTGTAGCTCACCGTATTGTTTACCTCATCCACAGTTCCATCATACGTAGTCCAAGAGTCATCATCAGCTTGAATCTCCAAAACAAGGCTACCTTCTGCAATATCATTCAGCTCTCCCTCAAGATAGGAAAAGGTAAGTGTTCCTGTAAAATCAGATAGTAAAGCAGAAGAGCTATATACACGAGACACCGAGCTGTTGGAGTCTGCAGTAGCAGCAGTAGCGGAACGAGAAACATCATTGGCACCACTGATGACATAAGTGTCAGCAGGGGCAATCTCCAAACCGCCAAGTGATACAGAGCTGCCCGAAGCAATGGACACAGACGAACCAGAATTAACAGTTAATATTTGACTAAATAAAAAAGGAGAAAGAAATATTCCCAGAGTGGAAAGAAGTAGTTTTTTCATTTCTAAATTTACAAAAAAAAAGAAAACGAGTCGAAAATTCATTTATAACCCCCAAGATTAATCACCTAACTTTTTCAAAAAAGTAAGCGATTGTTTCGAGGGCGTTTGGTTGCAGAAAGAAAATACACTCAACAAACTGGTGATGTTTTTTAAGTGTGTAATTAAAGTCTCCTGCTTAATTTCTTTTTGGCTCTACTTTTACTTTCTTAAAAAAACTAACTTTATCTTTCATTTCAAATCAACGAACCTATGACACCTACAAAAACGCTTGGAGAATTTATAATCGATAATCAAAATCAGTTTGCGTATTCAACTGGTGAGCTTTCCAGTTTGCTCAATGCCATTCGACTTGCCGCGAAAACCGTTAATCATAAAGTCAATAAAGCGGGACTTGTCGATATTATTGGCGTGACTGATCAAACCAATCACTCGAATGAAGTTCAACAAAAATTAGATGTTTTTGCCAATCAGGCCTTTAAAAAAGCACTGACCAACCGTGATATTGTTTGTGGTTTTGCATCCGAGGAAGAAGATAGTTTTCTTGTTATTGAAGGAAAAAACACAAAAAGTCAAAACCATTATGTGATTCTTATCGACCCACTAGATGGTTCTTCAAACATTAACACCAATGTTTCAGTTGGTACTATTTTTTCGATTTATCGTCGATTGTCGAGTAATTCTAAGCCAGTGACATTGGCTGATTTTTTGCAAAAGGGATCCAACCAAGTTGCTGCGGGTTATATTCTCTATGGCACTTCCACCATGCTTGTCTACACGACTGGGCATGGCGTCAATGGATTTACGTTAAATCCGGCACTAGGCACGTTTTATTTGTCTCACCCAAACATGAAATTTCCGTCTACTGGACAGATCTATTCGATTAATGAGGGGAATTATGTTCACTTTCCAAGTGGTATAAAAAAGTATATCAAATATTGTCAGGAAGATAATGGCTTACGTCCCTACACATCGAGATATATAGGTTCGCTGGTTTCTGATTTTCATCGCAATCTTATCAAAGGCGGAGTGTATTTATATCCTTCAACATCAACATGTCCTGATGGAAAATTACGGCTTCTCTATGAGTGTAATCCCATGGCATTCTTAGCAGAGCAAGCGGGGGGCGCAGCATCAAATGGGGAGAAAAGAATTTTGGACATTAACCCCTTTGAATTACATCAACGAACTCCTTTTTACTGCGGGGTTTATGACATGGTGAATGATATTGATGGATTTCTTTCTAAGAAGCACGACTAATTGATTCTCAACTTTTGTTCAATAAGATTGATTTTTTTGCCTTGACCTCATGAAGGATTCCATAATCACAAAAGATTTTTTAGCGTCACTAATCATTGAGCGTTTGCGGACGGCCATGCCAGTCGATGAGTCAAGAAATTGTGTTTCAAACTATTATTTTTCACCTCAACCGCTTCGTGACTCCGATCGCTTTCATGTGACTACTTTTCGAGGTTGGCCACAACAGCGAATAAAAAATGAAATTTTAAAATTAGACTCAACATTGCGAACGGGACTTCGTAGATTGTTTAAAAAAGGTGTGATTGAAAATCCACATGTCTATAAAAAAGACAAAGAATAGAAAGCTATTTCGAGCCTAGTTAAATGTCGTTTTTAGTGAAATCAAAATGTTAGCCTCTGGGGCGGGCTCATAGTACCTATTTCCAAAAGCATTGATGCGAATGTTGTCATAATAAGAGGTATTTGTCGCATTGAATACCATCACTCCAATTGACGTTGCACTCCGACTTGTATGTATTGTTTTGCTGAGTTTTACGTGAGCAACACCATATTCATCAATCAGCGTCTGATTGTCATTGTCCGCAAAATAATTTCCAACATAACGACCATCTACCGATACCTCCCAACTGTTCTGTTGCCAGTGCCACCCAAAATGGCCGGTTGAAGAAGGGACTCCTGGTAATTTTCCATGTGTTTCTCTGTTTTTAAAGCGGTAGGATGCAAGTGTCATTCCTGCCACAAAACGGTGTGTTTTGGTTGCGAAAAAGGCGCAATCAATTTCCAATCCATACCGTTTAGATTCCCCCAAATTTTGGAAGAAATTTTGATTGGGAAACTCTTCGATTTCATAACGCACAATTTCATCAATCGCCTTTGCGTAAAAGAGAACCGCTTCCACTTGGAGTGTGCGATTCTTTTTCCGAACCCCAATATCCAAACTATTGACTCTCATTGGATTTACTTCAGGGTTAAAGCCAGCTCCGTAGGGATTGGTAGATAGCTCACTCAAGGCGGGAGCTTCAAATCCAGTGCCAAAAGAAGCAAACAAAGAGGTGTTGATGTTGGGCTGCAAAAGCAGACCTACATGTGGCGACCATTGTTGAAATTTCCGATCACTGTCTTGGTTGCCATCAGACAAAAATTGATCCTTTAGTGTCACAAGATTACGATCAAAACGGAGCCCAAAATCAGCAGTAAATTTACCCAATGAAAAAGCCCAAAGACCAAATCCGCTTACAGCCGAAAATCCTTCGATTTGATTCATGCTTTGGCTGCCTCGTAATCCTTCATGATTGGCGAAGCGCCTACGATGGTCTGCTTGCTGTTGGAAGTCAATCCCAAAGACACCTTTTCCCATTTTGTTTTCGGCAGGTGAATTATAAATAAAAGAAGCACCATAAAAATCTCGATCTAGGTCTATATCACCCCCGCTTTCAAAAGGAAGCTTTCCAGTGTATTCACGTGGGCTATAGTGAAGAATAGCCTCCATAGACCCTTTTTTCCATGGGGCTTTTACTTTCCAAGCCAGTTGGGATTTCCGTACGCTTTCTTGTGCATCGTAGTTCAGGTTTTTTTCACGCGCCTGTGTTCGATTTTCTTTTGCTTCTTCGAGTGTGAGTCCTCCTGGATCAAGTGCATATGGACTGTCAAAATGCAAGAGTAGCAAGGTGTTTGTGATGTTGTTTTTTCGGAACGTATAATTTATAAATCCGCTTTTGTTTTCAAATCCTGCATGCTCTCTATATCCATTGTGCTTTTGATAGCTCACCGATCCAATCACTTGACCATGCGTAGACAAACCTTGTTGGAAGCTAATATCTGTGTAGCGAAGCCCATAGCTTCCAGTTTGGAGTCCAACACTCGCCTTATTTTTTATTGTGTTTTGTGTAGAAAATGCGATAACACCTCCAGCAGCATTTCCATATCTCGATCCAGCAGGGCTTCGTATGACTTCGCTATGGCGGATGAGTTGCAAAGGCAAATGATCGATTTGACTTTGCCCATCGGGAGTTGTTTGTGGTATTCCGTCAAGGGAGATGCGAATTCCACGGATTCCAAAGGCAGCGCGTGAACCAAAACCACGTATTGAAATACGATAGTCTTGCGCTGCATTGGTGCTATTTGTGAGCCAAACACCTGGCACGCTGCTAAGTTGTTTTTCGATGGAACGTGTATTACCATTTGCAGACCATGTTCTAGCTGTCAGTGGCAGTGTGGTTTCGGCTGCTAAAAGAAGAGGTGCTTTAAGAACGACTTCTTGTAATGATAAAGTGTCTTGTGCAGTGACTAAGACCGATCCAAGTAAAACAATGAGTAATAGTGAGCGTGACATTCTTTATGTTATAAATCAAGTAGGCCATCCGGGATACTGATATGGAGTTTTTTATTTTTTTTGTCAACCTTTTGAAGGAGGTCATCAACAAGAGGAATGAGCACTGTCTTTTGTTTGTGATCAACTTCTAGAAGGACTTGTGAAGAGGTGTCGTTTACGTCTGTAATTTTGCCGATCACGCCTCTTGAGCTTTCGATTACTTCAAAGCCAACAATTTCGTGATAATAAAATTTGTCATCATCTAGTTTTGGCAACTGATTAAGGGGAAGATAGACTGCTTTTCCAATAAGCTTATCTGCCTCAATTTCATTTTTAACATCTTCGATTGAAGCACGTAAGAGTTGTGTTTTGTGGAGTTTTGCACGTTCTACAAAATAGGGAACCAATCCCATTTCTTGTTCAATAAGAAGTGATTGTAAAGACTGATATGCACTCGGGTCGTCCGTATCGAGTTTAATCAACACTTCGCCTTTAAAACTGTATTTGGCGACAACTGTTCCTAAAAAGAAGCAGTTTTTCTTGAGCATGGTAAATTAGTCTTGGCTTTTCGCCGCTTCTTCGTTTGCTTCAGGAGCAGCCTCTTCAGCTGACGTTTCTTTAGCAGCTGGAGTTTCCTCTTTAGCTTCAGGAGCAGCCTCTTCAGCTGGTGCTTCTTCAGCAGCATGAGTTTCCTCTTTAGCTTCAGGAGCAGCCTCTTCAGTTGGCGCTTCTTCAGCAGCAGGAGTTTCCTCTTTTACTTCTTGAGCAGTTTCTTCAGCGGCTACTTCAGCAGCTGCAGCCTCTTCGGCAGCAGCGGCTGCTTCTTTACGTTTAGCGCTTACTTCTTGCTCAGCAGCAAGAGCGGCAGCACGTGCCTTGTTTGCTTCGCTGTCGATTTTGTTTTGTAAAGATTCGTTTTTACCTTCTTTTTCTTTGAGCCAAGCGTCAAATTTAGCGATGACTTCTTCATCAGTATGAGCACCTTTACGTGCTCCATTGATGAGGTGATTTTTAAGCATGGCACCTTTGTCAGAAAGGATGTTTCGAGCAGTGTCGGATGGCTGTGCCCCATTTTGTAACCATTCTACAGCTTTGTCGATATCTAGCTCGACAGACGCTGGGTGTGTGTTTGGATTATAACGGCCTAATTTTTCGAGGTATCGACCGTCTCTTTTAGCGCGAGAGTCTGCTGCGACGATCCAATAAATGGGTTTACCTTTTTTTCCGTGTCTTTGAAGTCGAATACGTACTGGCATATCAGATTAATTTATAAGGTCCGAAACCTTGGTTATTAATGAACGGCAAATTTACATTATTTTTATAAATACACAAGCGTTAATAACTTCTTGTTTTATGAACGTGATTATGGTCATGAGTTATTTATTTTTAACGTCACTTTAGACCGTTTTATGTACCTAGTTTTTGACACCGAAACCACTGGACTTCCACGCAATTGGAGTGCACCTCTCTCTGATAGCGAGAACTGGCCACGCTGTGTTCAGATCGCATGGCAGCTTCATGCAAGTGATGGGACGCTACTTTCTCATGAAAACTATTTGGTTAAGCCAATAGGATTTGACATTCCCTTTGAGTCTGAAAAAGTACATGGGATTTCTACGGCCCTTGCGTCAAAAGATGGTTTGGAAATTGAAAGTGTTATCGAAAGCTTCTTAGTTGCCATTGACCAGGCGAGTTACTTGGTGGGGCATAACCTTAAGTTTGATCTCAACATCATGGGCGCAGAATTGCTTCGTCTTGGCCGCGATAACATCTTGGTTGATAGGGCAGTTTTAGATACTTGTACAGAAAACACCGCTACCTTATGCGAACTTCCTGGTGGTCGAGGAGGAAAGTTTAAGCTGCCTACACTCAGTGAACTGTATACATTTTTGCACAAGGATTCTTTTGCCGAAGCACACAACGCAACAGCAGATGTCGAAGCAACCGCACGGGTATTTTTGGAATTGATGCGTTTGGGTAAATTCACCCTCACTGAATTACAGCCTTCTGTACAGGAGATACAGTCTGCCTTTCAGGACCAAGTGCCAATTGCTGGGCTTACACACCGCAATCTTCATCAGGCCACAAAAGCATTAAGCACACCCCAAACTGCGGTTCCTGTGACTGAACAAAAGACAGTAGAAACACTTCCTTTTTGTCACCTCCATACACATTCTCAGTTTTCGATTTTACAGTCAACCATCTCTGTTAAAAAATTGGTTTCTCATGCAGCAACGATGAGAATGCCTGCGGTGGCGATTACAGACCTTGGGAATTTGATGGGAGCTTTTCATTTTGTAAAAGCGGTCAATCAACACAATAAAAAAACAGAAGAAGAAGGGGGAGTTCCACTTAAGCCAATCATAGGTGTGACATTGAATGTGTGTGCTAATCACACAGACAGAACACATAGAGATGATGGGTATCAAGTGGTGTTTTTGGCGAAAAACAAAAACGGATATCACAATTTGGCAAAACTTTCTTCGATGGCCTATACAGAGGGTTTTTACTATGTTCCTCGTATTGATAGAGAGTTAATACTCGCCCACAAAGATGACATCATAGTGCTTACCGGGAATCTCTACGGAGAAGTGCCACACAAAATCCTCAATGTAGGCGCACAGCAAGCCGAGGATGCTTTGTTGTGGTGGAAAGAACAATTTGGAGCGGACTTATATGTCGAATTGATGCGACACAACCAAGAAGATGAGACACGTGTGAACTCGGCATTACTCGATTTGGCAAAAAAGCATGATGTCAAATATATTGCTTCCAATAGTTGTTATTATTTGGAAAAAGATGAGGCGAATGCTCACGACATTTTATTGTGTGTTAAGGATGGTGAAAAGCAATCCACACCCATAGGAAGAGGACGTGGGTATCGCTATGGCCTTCCCAATCAGGAATACTATTTTAAGTCTCCTGAAGAGATGAATAAACTCTTCTCTGATATTCCCGCAGCGATTGAGAATATTGGCGAGATCGTTGATAAGGTGGAACACTTTGCATTGGCGCGTGATGTGCTTCTTCCCAAGTTTGATATTCCGACTGAATTTTTGGTTGCAGAGGATGAAAAAGATGGCGGGAAAAGAGGTGAGAACTCATATCTACACCACATCACGAAAGCAGGCGCAAAGGAACGCTATGGTACATTAACAAAAGAGATTCAAGAACGGATTGAGTTTGAGTTGAGTGTCATTGAAAAAACAGGTTATCCGGGGTACTTTTTGATTGTACAAGACCTCATTGCAGCAGCGAGATCATTGGATGTTTCTGTAGGACCAGGGCGAGGGTCAGCAGCAGGCTCGGTGGTCGCCTACTGCCTGAAAATCACAAACATAGATCCGATTAAGTACGATTTGCTTTTTGAGCGGTTTTTAAATCCAGATCGTGTGAGTATGCCTGATATCGACATCGATTTTGATGATGAAGGAAGGTCAAAAGTGATGGACTATGTGATTGAAAAATACGGTGCTAAACAGGTGGCGCAAATCGTAACCTATGGAACGATGGCAGCGAAATCATCGGTTCGGGATACAGCACGAGTTTTGGATCTTCCCTTGGGAGACGCAGACCGCTTGGCAAAGTTGATTCCAAACATCAAGCTTCATGCCATTTTTGGAGAAGATGTTGCCCAGCTCAAACAAGACTTACGTGCAGACGAATATCAGCGTGTGGAAGAATTGAAATCAATTGCTAAAGGAGATGACTTAGAGGGGGAGACGCTTACGCAAGCCAAAATTTTGGAAGGCTCTCTGCGCAATACAGGCACACACGCGTGTGGTGTGATTATTACACCTGAAGATATTAGTAACCTTGTGCCAGTTGCGACTGCAAAAGATTCAGATTTGGTCGTTACGCAATTTGATAACGCCGTTGTAGAGAGTGCTGGTTTGCTCAAAATGGATTTTTTGGGATTAAAAACGCTAACACTGATTAAGGACACAGTCAAGCTTGTTCAATATCGTCATAAGATTGCCCTTAATCCAGATGAATTTCCTTTAGATGATGAACCTACCTATGCTTTGTTTCAAGGGGGTGAAACGGTGGGAATTTTTCAGTATGAAAGTGTAGGAATGCAGCGCTATTTGCGTGAATTAAAGCCCAATAAGTTCGAGGACTTGATTGCGATGAACGCCTTATACCGCCCAGGACCTTTGGAGTACATTCCGAGTTTTGTTCGTCGAAAAAATGGGGAAGAGGAGATACAGTATGATTTACCCGAAATGGAACATCATCTCAAACAAACCTACGGTATCACAGTCTATCAAGAACAAGTGATGCTTTTGTCGCAGGAACTAGCTGGCTTTAGTAAGGGTGAAGCAGACGTACTTCGTAAAGCAATGGGTAAAAAGATTTTCGCCTTGCTGGAGCAGCTCAAGCCAAAATTTATCAATGGCGGAAAAGAGCGTGGGCATGATGAGAAAATTTTAGAAAAAATTTGGAAAGACTGGGAAGCATTTGCATCGTATGCGTTTAACAAATCTCACTCTACTTGCTATGCTTGGATTGCATATCAGACAGCTTATCTGAAGGCAAATTATCCTGCAGAATATATGGCTGCTGTATTATCCAACAACATGAGTGATATCAAGCAAGTTAGCTTTTTTATGGAAGAGTGTCGCCGCATGGGTATTCCTGTATTAGGTCCTGATGTAAACGAATCTTTTTATAAATTCACAGTAAATGACGACAATGCCATTCGTTTTGGAATGGGTGCGGTAAAAGGGGTTGGACAAGGCGCTGTAAACAGTATTGTTGAAGGCAGAAAAGACAATCCATATTCCTCTCTTTTTGATCTTACAAAACGAATTGATTTGCGAGCTGCAAATAAAAAAACCTTTGAGAGTTTGGTGTTGGCAGGCGGTTTGGACTCTTTGGGGGCAGCTCACCGTTCACAGTATTTTCAAGACAAAGGAGATGGCGTTTCATTTTTGGAAAAAGCACTCCGTTTTGGCGCTACATTCCAGGAGCATGAAAACTCATCACAGGTGAGCCTCTTTGGTGCTGAAAGCAATGCGTCATTGGCAGAGCCCGAAATCCCAGAATGTGAGCCATGGGGGACGCTTCATGAACTCAAGCAAGAAAAGGAAGTTGTTGGAATTTACCTTTCAGGTCACCCGTTAGATGACTTCAAACACACTCTCTCTCATTTTTGTAATGCAAAAGTGGGACTGTTCAATGAACTTGAACTTCTGGTGAATAAGGAACTCTCGTTTGGAGGTATCGTTGGCGAAGTTGATCATCGAGTTTCCAAAAACGGTAAGGGGTGGGCTATTTTTCAATTGGAAGACTATGATGACGTATTTAGTTTTCGAATTTTTGGAGAGGAGTATTTAAAGTTTCGTCACCAACTTGTTGAGAATAACTTTGTCCATGTAAAAGCTTTTGTTCGGCCTGGCTGGCTGAATAAGGAAACGGGCAAACAAGGCGACCCTCGTATACAGTTTACAGAGTTCCGTCAATTGCAAGATACGATGAGTTCTTACGCCAAAAAACTGACATTAAAAATTAATGTGAACCAATTGGAGAAAGAAAAGTTGGCACAACTCTCGAAAATGGTTAATGAACACAAAGGTGATCACAAGTTGGATGTCACATTTTATGAGCTTGATAAGCAGATTAAACTGGTGATGCATAGCCGAAAAAAGAAGGTGAATATCTGCGCTGAGTTGTTGGAAGCCTTGGATAAAGAGCAGATTCATTTTAAACTCAACTAGGGAATGTGAGCATTTGACAATCACTTTGATCAAAAGCAATGTTGAAAAAAGGTATTGGCATGTGAATAAACACTATTTTTGCATCATAAAAATGTATAGAAATGGCTTTAGAAATTACGGACGCAACATTTGAAGAGGTTGTTTTACAATCAGACAAACCTGTTTTAGTTGATTTTTGGGCTGCATGGTGTGGTCCATGCCGAATGGTTGGGCCAATCATTGACGAAATCAGCACAGATTACGAAGGCAAGGCAGTTGTTGGTAAGGTTGATGTAGATGCAAATCAAGAGTTTGCCGCGAAATATGGCGTTCGTAACATCCCTACTGTGTTGTTGTTTAAAAACGGAGAGTTGATTGACCGTAAGGTTGGTGTTTCCCCAAAGCAGGTTTACGCAGAGGCAATTGACGGTGCTTTATAGGATAATTCACCATAGTGTTTGTGTAATGAAAAATGCGGTGTATATTTGCAGCCGCACGACCCGGTCTGGTAGTTCAGTTGGTTAGAATACATGCCTGTCACGCATGGGGTCGCGGGTTCGAGTCCCGTCCAGACCGCTCTTTAAGATGATAAACCCTTTTAAATCAAGT